>Ga0196964_10000014_pt1 | contig 231439 bp, 214 predicted proteins | sample S1_10metaG_FD_148615 | JGI IMG/M metagenome (GOLD analysis project Ga0196964, IMG submission 148615) | Soil microbial communities from Anza Borrego desert, Southern California, United States - S1_10 | ecosystem: Environmental > Terrestrial > Soil > Desert | place: USA: California | collected...
ACGCGCCGCCAGACTTCGCCAGCACCTTCGTGATCGCCGCCGTCAGGGACGTCTTGCCGTGGTCAACGTGACCAATCGTCCCGACGTTGCAGTGCGGCTTCGTCCGCTCGAATTTCGCCTTCGCCATAGTCGTATCCGCCTTTGCCCACGGTTCCCGTCGAACCGATGCGTTGTCACAAGTACTCTGGAGCGGGTGAGGGGAATCGAACCCCCGTCGTAAGCTTGGAAGGCTTCTGCTCTACCATTGAGCTACACCCGCCGATCCCGTCCGTCCCTGGGCCTCAATCGAACACGCGGAAACCGACGCCCCGGTCTCCCCGGGGTCGGTGGACCGCCTGGGGGCCGTGCATCGGAGGATGGTGGAAGGGGTAGGATTCGAACCTACGTACGCTGACGCGGGCAGATTTACAGTCTGCTGCCTTTAACCACTCGGCCACCCTTCCAAGGCACCGCGTGACCGGCCGGGGCCGGAACGGAGATGCGCACTATGCGAATTGATTTTTCGGAGTCAACACGGAAATCGGTACCGCCGTCGAATTAGGGAGAACGCGGTTTCGGTTGGCAACGACACGAACTTCGGGCAAGGATCCCGCGCATGAAAAATACCCGTTCCGATCGCCGGCCGCGCGCCGGCGGCCCCGGCGGCGCCGCTTCCGGCCCCACCGGTCGCCCTCCCCATGGCAAGCATCCCGGCGGCAAGGGCAAGCCGCGCCCGGAGTCGCGGGCGGCTGATTCGCCCTCAGACGCGAAGCGCGGCCCCAAGGGTCCGCCCCGCCCCCGCTTCGACCGGCCCGACGGCGACCGCTTCCAGGAGCGCCCCGCGCGGGCCGAGGGCGGTGAGCGCCGCGAGGGTGCCCGGGAGGACCGGCGGGACGGCCAGCGCGACGGCGGTCGCGGCCAGTCGCCGCGTCCCGGCGGCGGCCGCGGCGGCCACCTCCTCTACGGGCTGCACGCCGTGGCAGCGGCCTGGACCAACCCGAAGCGCAAGGTGAAGAAGCTCTTCGTCACCGAATCGGGGCTGGAGGCGCTGGACCCGGCCATGGAAGCCGCGCATGAGCTCGACCTGGACCGGCCCGAGCTGGTGCTGATGGACAAGGACGGGCTGGACCGCATGCTGCCGCCCGGCGCCGTGCACCAGGGCATGGCCGTGGAGGTCGCCCCGCTGCCCGAGCTGGACGTGGTCGATCTCTGCGAGAATGCCGGCCCGACCGACATCATCGTGGTGCTGGACCAGGTGACCGACCCGCACAATGTCGGCGCCATCCTGCGCTCCGCCGCCGCCTTCGGCGCCAAGGCCGTGGTGGTGCAGGACCGGCACGCGCCCGAGGTGACCGGCGTGCTGGCCCGCACCGCGTCGGGTGCCCTGGAGGTGGTGCCCATCGTCCGCGCCACCAACCTGTCCCGCGCCCTGTCGGAGCTGCGCGAGGCGGGCTTCTGGTGCGTCGGCCTGGCCGAGGAAGGCGCCCGCGCGCTGCACGAGGTCGACTTGTCCGGCCGCACCGCCCTGGTGCTGGGCTCGGAGGGCGAGGGACTGCGCCGGCTGACGGCCGAGCGCTGCGACGAGCTGGCCTTCCTGCCGACCAAGCCGCCCATCGGCAGCCTGAACGTGTCCAACGCCGCCGCCGTGGCGCTTTACGAGGTCGCCCGCCGGCGCTAGTCTCCCCTCCCCCGCCCCGGCAACGCCCGGGGCGGGCGCCTGCGACTGTGGGGCCGGCTTAGCTCAGCTGGTAGAGCAACCGCCTTGTAAGCGGTAGGTCGCGAGTTCAAGTCTCGCAGCCGGCACCAGTCGCCTACTCCCCGCCGTCCCGGTACTTCAGGTGCCATTTCCCGCCGTAGGCCGCGACGACTTGCGCCGCGCGCGCGGCCGGCTGGCCGGGGATGGTGACGGTGAGCGGCGTGTCGTCGGCGGGCGGGTCGCTCTCCAGCGTCACGCAGGCGCCGCCCTCCGAGACATCCACGCCGCGGGCGATCAGCAGGCTGCCGCCGACCAGCAGCAGCACCTCGTCCTCGATCGGCGTGCGGGGATGGCGGCGCCGCTCGACGGGCGCCGGCTCGCCCGGGGCGGGCGGGATGGCGGTCCAGGCCGGCGGCACGGGCGCCAGCCCCTCGCGCTCCAGGAAGGCGTCGAGGCGGCTGTCCGCGTCGTCGGCGCCGGATGGGCCGGTGTCGGACCCGGGCGGCGGGTCCCTTCCCTCGATCATCGGCGTCCTGGGCTGCGGGTGTTCACGTAGGGCTTTCCGGCGATGTCGTAGGAGATGGCGCTCTCCGGCAGGTCGTTCAGGCTCCGCACCATGCGCGGGTCGCCCAGCGACTGGTAGTGCCACGCCTCGGCATCCGCCACGTAGTACACCGCGCTGGAGCGGAATGTATAGAACCCGTCCTTCGCCAGCGACACCGACAGCAGCAGCTCGGTGTCGGTCTCCGACACGGTGGCGCGGGCGGCGTCCAGCCCCAGCCCCAGCGCCGTGACGCCCCAGGGGAACGGGTCCTTCAGCCAGTTCGCCACGGTTACGCCGGCGCCCAGCGCCGTCAGCGGGCCGGGGAAGGTGCGGTTGGGGCGGCTCTGCTCGTGCTTCAGCAGCGACACGTCGATGCCCACCGCCACGACGTCGGGCCGGCTGTCCATGGAGACGGCGTGGCCCAGCTGCACGAAGGCGGTGGTCAGCGCCTGGATGAAGCCGTCGGCGAAGGGCGTATCCTCGTTGCGCATCATATAGACCATAACGGCCGGGCGCGGCACCGGCGGCGGCTCGACCGCGGCGTTGGCGGCCCCTCCGGCCACGGACGGTTCGCCCCGGGGCAGGCCGCCGCGCGGGGTTGCCACCCGCCGCTCGAAGAAGGATTTCGGCTGGGCCACCGCAGGCACGGGCGCCAGGCCCGAGGCGGGGGTCACGGCCGGGCCGACAGCCGGGGCCAACGCGGCCATGCCGGGCTGATTCTGCCCGGCCTCCGCCATCAGGTGGGCGGAAACTGCCGAGGCGACGTCGTTGGCGATGGTCTGCCAATGGGCCGCCGAGCCGATCCGTTTCTGCGGCATCGCCAGGAAGGAGGCGGCCGGCGGCCGGTCGGCGCAGCCCGCCAAGCCAAGCGCCAGCAGGGGCACCGCCAGGGCGAAGCGCAGCAGTGCGCGGGAGGATGCGGGGCGGCTCGGGTGCGGGGCGGGCATGGTCATCGCGGGGTCCCGGAATGGAGGGCTCGCCCGCTATAAGCAAGCGCCGTGCCGCGAGGCCGGCGGGTCAGAGATGCCGCGCCACGGTGGCGCCCAGGATCTGGTCGATGGTCCGGCCGTCGCTCGACAGCGGCAGGGACAGCGCCTCTATGTCGTAGAACATGCGGTCGGGGATGACAGTCGCCTCCGATGCGAAGCGGACCGGACGGCGCTCCCGCATCGGTGCCCGCATCACCAGCATGGCGCGCGAGGCGAAGGACAGGCGTCCGGCGCCCAGCAGGGTGCGGCCGGTCATGGCGATGCCGTAGGTGCGGTCGGTCTCGGCGCCGGAGCTGAGGCAGAGGAAGTCGGCGCCCCCGTCCTGGACCTGGAAGCACCAATGGTACGGGACCACCTCCACCAGCTCGGTGAGGTCGATCGTGCCCGGCGCCGGGATGGTCCCGCCGCCGGCGGAGATCCAATGGTCCAGCAGCCGTGCCAGCAGCGGCGAGCGCAGCTCGGCTCGCGACGTCAGCGGCGCCAGTTCGTAAGCCGGCTCCACCCGGTTCCTCCCCGCAACGGCCGGCGTTCCCCGCCGGCTCTTTCGCAACGGCAAGCCTAAGCCCGGCGGGGCGGCGGGGTCAACCGGACTGGCCGCCTATGCCGTCGGTCGAACAGGGGATTTCAGGCCACGCGGGCGGCGCGGCTGCTGCGGATGGCGAGCGCGGTACGGGTCATGTCGGCGACCCGCTCCGGCGCCAGCTTCGGCACCCGGGTCATGAAGGCCACCTCCTCCAGCGCGCGCTGATGCTCGAACAGCTCGCCCAGGCGGGAAAAGCCGTCGCGCCAGGACAGCGACGGGTCGCTCTGCCGCTCCGACAGCTCCTGCGCCAGCCGCTCGAACTGGCGCTGCAGGGAAAGCGCCTGGCTGACCCGGTCGGCGCCCTCGGCGCTGTCCAGCATCAGCGGGTGGACCGCCCCGTCCATCATGGCGCCGTGGGCGCGCCACAGCGCCGCCAGCCGGGCGAACTCCTCCTGGCGGGCGGCGAAGGCCTGCTGCTCGCTGTTGCCGATCACCCCGATCAGGTCGCGGACGGCCGCGTGGTCTTCCTCGATGAACTGCAGGATCATGGCGGAGCTCCGGGTGGACTGGCCGCCGGGAAACGGCGCGGGAGGCGCCGCGGTTCCGCCCGCCCCGCTCAGTCCAGCACGGCGAAGCTGCTGCCGTCGTCCTTGTGCCGCTCCTCGCCCGGCGCGTGGCCCTTCACCTTGAAGCAGACGATCTCGGCGATGTTGGTGGCGTGGTCGCCGATCCGCTCCAGGTTCTTGGCGGCGAACATCAGGTGCGTGCCGGCGATGATCAGCGCCGGGTGCGCCGTCATGTCGGCCAGCAGCGCCCGGTGCAGCTCGGTGTGCGCCTGGTCCACCGCCTCGTCGCGCTCGCGCACCGACAGGGCGGCGTCGAGATCGTCCGCGGCGTTGGCCGCCATGGCGTCGCGCAGCAGCCCGGCCACTTGGCCCCCCAGCCGGGCGAAGGCCTCGCCGTGCGAGGTCTCCGGCAGGGTGTTCAGCGCCAGCGAGCGCTTGGCGAGGTTCGCGGCGAAGTCGCCGATGCGCTCCAGATTGGCGGAGATTTTCAGCGCCGCCACGATCTCGCGCAGGTCGCGGGCCATGGGCTGGCGGAGCGCCAGCATGCGCAGCGTCAGCGCCTCGATCTGGCGCTCCATCGCGTCCAGCTCGCCGTCGCGCTTCATGATGCTCGTGGCCAGGTCGCCGTCGCGCGCCACCGCGGCGGCCACCGACTGCTCCAGCTGGCCGAGGGCCAGGGCGCCCATGTCGGCGATCACCTGCCGCAGGCGCGCCAGCTCCTGGTCGTAGGAACTCACGATATGGCCCGACTGCATGCTCAAATCCGTCCCCTCGCGCGTGTCGTCATGGCGGCATCCCGCCCCGTCAGGCGAAACTCCGTCCGGACGCGTTGCGGGTCAACGAATTAATGCTGCCTAATTGCTCAATATTTGACAGGATGACCCCTAACGGATGGACCATTCGAGACTGACCCGCCCTTCCGGCGGTGGAGCCCCGGCACCGGCATGACGCCCCATGAACTGATCGCGATCCTGGAAAAGCATGATCGCTGGCTCAAGAAGAAGAACGGGGGCGCGCGGGCCATGCTGGCCCTGACCGATCTCCAGGGCACCAATTTCGTCGGCGCCAACCTGCAGTCGGCCAAGTTCTCCGGCGCCAACCTGTCGCTGTGCGACTTCTCCGAAGCCAATCTCAGCATGTCCGACCTGTTCGCGGCCAAGCTGAACAAGGCGGTGCTGATCCACACCAACCTCTACCGGGCCGATCTGCGCGGCGCGTCCCTGCGCGGCGCCCGGCTGAAGGGCGCCATCCTGCGCGAGGCGGATCTGCGCGGCGGCGCGCTGCTGGACCGGCGCGGCCCGGGCCAGGTGACGGTGCAGCCCTCCGACCTCGCCGGCGCCGACATGGACGAGGCGTCGCTCTCCAGCGCCAACCTGGCCGGCGCCGATCTGCGCGACTGCTCCATGGTGGGGGCGGATTGCGAGGGGGCGCAGCTCAGCGGCTGCAACCTGATGAACTCGGTGCTGAAGTCGGTGAACTTCGCCCGCTGCGACCTGCGCGGCGCCAACCTCGCCAACACCAATCTCACGGGCGCCGTGCTGAAGGGCGCCAACCTGATGGGCGCGTCGCTGGCCGGCGCCAATCTGCGCAACGCCGACCTGATGGGCGCCAATCTGGAGGGGGTCGACCTCACCGGCGTCGACACGACGGGCGCCAACCTCGCCCGCTCGGCCGAGCATTACCCGGAGAACATCCAGAAGGCCCTGGCCGACCATTACGCCTGGATCAACACCAACGGCGCCCGCGGCGCCCGGGCGATCCTGGTGGGCGAGGATCTGCAGCACATCGATCTGATCGGCGTGAACCTCAGCGGCGCCGACCTGCGCAACGTCAACCTCGCCGGCGCCAAGCTGCGCGAGTCGCTGCTGATCATGTCGGACCTGTCGAACGCCAACCTGACCGGCTGCGACTTCACCAGCGCCACGCTGGACGGCGCCAACCTCCGCGGCTGCGACCTGTCGGGCGCCAAGCTGGATCTGGCGGAGGTCGGTTCGGTCGACATCAAGGGACCGGACGGCAAGCCCACCGGCCGTCTCTGGCCGGCCAACCTCGCCGGCACCAAGCTGGTCCGCGCCAGCCTGGTCAAGACCAAGATGCGCAACGTCAACCTGGCCGGCGCCGATCTGCGCGGAGCCGACCTGACGGGCGCCAACCTCATCGACGCCAACATCCGCGGCGCCGAGCTGGACGGCGCCATCCTGCAGGGCACCGCCATGCCCGTCATGGTGGATGACGACGACGATCTGTGACGCTCAGGCGGCAACCGCCGCCGGGATGCGTTCCATCACCCAGTCGGCGCGCGCCTCCGCCGACATGGGCTTTTCCGGCAGCAGCAGCAGGCGGTCCGGCTCGACATAGCGGCGGCAGAGGTCCTGCACCACCGCCTGGAAATGCAGCTGCAGCCAGGGATTGGTGGAGCGCACCCCGTCCGCGTCCGGCGCCAGCACGCCCCAGGGCGTCAGCACCACGGCGGTGAAGTCGGCCAGTGCCGCCACCGCCCGGCCGACCAGCGCGCCGGTCGCCGCCGGGTCGTCGACGCCGTAGCCGTTGCACAGCCAGAAGGCGGCATAGTCCAGCGGCGTGCGGTCGCTGACGAAGCCGTCGGCCCGGGCGGCCTCGCGCACCAGCCCCGCCATGTCCTGGCGCAGCATGTCGCGGTGCTCGTCGCGGGTGATGGCGTGGAAGTCGAAGCCGGCCTCGAGCCGGGCCCGCATCGGCTCTTCCACCACCGGGGCGTCCAGCCGCGCCGACAGGTGGCGCGCCAGTGTCGTCTTGCCGGTGCCGGCGCTGCCGGCGATGCCGATACGGACCGGGTGCATGTCTCGCCCGCCTGATCGTTGCCAGACGAAAGTAACACGCCCCATGGCGCTCCGCCGCATATCAGCGATGACTTGGACGACGTCTTGCGGCGGGTGGTGCAGCGCGGCTACAGTACAGGCAGCGTCGGTCCCCCAACCGGGTGAAAAGGGAACGCGGAACGGAGCAGGCCTTGTCCAGGCGCTGGTCCCAAGCCGCGGCTGCCCCCGCAACTGTGATCGGAGAGACCGCCGCCCCGCCACCGCCTCCTCCCGGGCCCCGCCCTGGAGAGCGTTGGTGATGCCACTGGGAACCGGGAGACCGGGACCTGGGAAGGCCGGGCGGCGATCGATGACCCGAGAGCCAGGAGACCTGCCGGCGTCGAGCGTCACGCAGCCACTGGGCGGGGTGCCCTGGTGGGACGGACTTCCGTTCGCGTTGACGTGCCCGTTGGGTGGTCCGTGGCGGAGGTTCGCTTGTTGTCGGCGCGTCCTCTTCGTTCCCGTCCCCTCGCGTCCAGGCGCGGCACAGCCCGCCCCGGCGCGAAGCGTGCCCGTCGCGGCCGCCCGTCTTCGACCTGCCGCGCGGGACAGATCCCGCCGGCGCGTGACGGAACGATTGTGATGCGTGAAAGACTGTTTCTGACCACCGCGCTCGCCGCGACCTCCCTGATGCCCGCCGCCGCCGACGCCCAATCGGGGCGCCCGCAGGAGGAAGTGGTGGTGACCGCCACCCGCGTGCCGACCGACCTGTCGCGGATCGCGACCGGCGTCAGCGTCGTGACCCGGGACGACATCGACCGCAACGGCTGGCAGACCCTGCCCGAGGCGCTGCGCACCCTGCCCGGCATGAGCGTCGTCTCCAGCGGCGGCCCCGGCGGCAACACCTCGGTGTTCCTGCGCGGCACCAACAGCGACCATGTGCTGGTGCTGCTGGACGGGCTGCCCGTGAACGAGCCCGCCCTGTCCGCCGGCGCCTTCAATTTCGGCGAGGATCTGCTGGGCGACCTGCAGCGCATCGAGGTGGTGCGCGGGCCCGCCTCCACGCTCTACGGCAGCGCCGCCATCGGCGGCGTCATCAACCTGATCACCCGCGCCGGCGCCGACCGCCCCCTGGTGGCGGAGGCCGCCGCGGCCGCCGGAACCGACGGGCTGCTGCAGGGCCGCGCCGGCCTGCGCGGCACGCTCGACCAGGCCGACTACGCCCTGTCGGTCGAAGGGCTGACGACCGGCGGCGACAACTACACGCCGCGCCGCTTCACCAGCCGCAATCTGGGCGAGGCCGACGGCTTCGAGAACCTGACCGCCACCGCCAAGGGCGTGCTGCGGGTGAGCGAGACGGCCAAGGTCGAGGCCCTGCTGCGCTGGCGCGACGCCGATCTGCAGATCGACAGCGTGCCGACCGACGATCCGAACTACACCGGCAGGTCCGAGACGCTGACCCTGCAGGCGGCCGGCGAACTCAAGCTGCTCGACGAGCGCCTGACCTCGCGCCTCTCCGCCGGCCGGATCGAGACCAAGCGCGGCTTCCGCAACGCCGCCGACGTCTTCTCGGTCTCCACCAACAACGACCGCTTCGACGGCGAGCGGCTGCAGTTCGACTGGCAGAACACCCTCGCGGCGTCCCGGGACCTGACGCTCACCGCCGGCGCCACCGCGACGCATGAGGACGCGGTCTTCACGACCCGCTCCACCTCCGCCTTCGGCCCCTTCAACCAGGACGTGGACGCAAGGGCCGACGCCTTCGGCGCCTATGCCCAGGCCCAGCTGCGGCTGGCGGAGCGCGTGGACGTGACCGCCGGCATCCGCCACGACCTGCCGGACGATTACGGCACCCGGACCACCTGGAAGCTGGGCGCCGTCGTGGCGGTGCCGGAGATCCACGGCCGGCTGAAGGCGGCGGGCGGCACCGCCTACAAGGCGCCGACGCTGTACGACCGCTACGGCCTGACCAACTTCGGCTACCGCGGCAATCCGGACCTGCAGGCCGAGGAGAGCGAGGGCTGGGAGGCGGGCGCCGAGTTCGATGTGCCCGGCGGCGTCGCGACGCTGGGCGCCAGCTACTTCGCCAATGATGTCGACCGGCTGATCCAGTTCGACTTCATCCGCAACTCCTCCTTCAACCTCGCCAAGGCCGACATCGAGGGGGTGGAGAGCTTCGTCGCCCTGACGCCCCTGCCCTGGCTGGAGGCGCGGCTGAACTACACCTGGACCGATGCCCGCGACGGCACCACCGGGACGCGGCTGCTGCGCCGGCCGGAGCACCAGGTCGGCGCCACCGCGAGGGTCGAGCCCCTGCCCGGCCTGACGATCTCGCCCGAGGCGATGTTCGTCGGGCGGCGGCTGGACGTGATCTACGGTGACGCCGGCAACTTCATCGGCACCCGCGCCGTCGGCGGCTACTGGCAGATGAACCTGGCCGTCAGCTACGCGGTGACCGACGGGCTGACGGTCTTCGCCCGCGGCACCAACCTGGCCGACCGCCGGATCGAGAACCCCAACGGCTTCGCGCAGCCGGATCGGGGCGGTCTGGTCGGCCTGCGGGCGTCCTTCTGATGCGGCGGCGCCGGCTCCATAAGGTTCTCCAAACCCTGCTGGGGCCGGCGCTCGCATTCTGTGCGCTCAGTGCCGAGGCGGCGCCGCAGCGCGTCGTCTCGCTGAACCTCTGCACCGACCAGCTGGCGGTGCTGCTGCTGCCGCCGGAGCGGATCGCGGCGCTGTCCTTCCTGGCGCGCGACCCTGATCTCTCCTATGTCGCGGCGCGGGCCCGATCCCTGCCCGTGGTGCAGGGCTCGGCCGAGGAGATCCTGCCGCTGAAGCCGGACCTGGTGCTGGCCGGCACCTACACCACCCGCGCCACCGTGGCGCTGCTGAAGGCGCGCGGCATCCCGGTGCTGGCGCTGGACATGCCCAACGATTTCGACACCATCCGGGCGCAGCTGCGGCAGGTCGCGGCGGCGCTGGGCGAGGCGGCGCGGGGCGAGGCCCTGATCGCCGAGATGGACGGACGGCTGGCCGAGGCGGCCGATGCCGCGCGCGGCTCCGCCCGCCCGACCGCTCTCACCTTCGCGCCCGGCGGCTTCACCGCCGGCGGCGGCACCCTGTCGGCGGCGGTCATGGAGGCGGCGGGCCTGTCCAACTACGCCGCCGGCAAGGGATTGCAGGGCTACGGCTACCTGCCGGTGGAGAGCGTCGCCGAGGCGCCGCCCGACCTGCTGGTGGCCGACACCGACCAGGAGGCGCGGCCGTCGCTGGCCGGCCGGCTGCTGAGCCATCCGGCGCTGGACCGCGCCGTGCCGGCCGGGTCGCGGCTGAAGATGGAGCCGGGCCTGGTCACCTGCGGCGGCCCCTTCACCGCCGAGGCGGTCACCCGGCTGGCCGAGGCCCGCGCCCGGCTGCTGACCCGTCCGCAGGTCGCCGCCCGCGGCCAGGACCGCTGAGGCATGGCCCCGCCGACGCTCCGCCTGATGGTCCTGCCGCTGCTGGCGCTGCTGGTCCTGGCGCTGTTCGCCCTGTCGCTGTCGGTCGGGCCCAGCGCCGTCTCCATGCGGCTGGCCGTCGGCGACTGGCTGGCGGCGGGGGACAGCACGGCGGCCGTCATCTTCGCCGAGATCCGCCTGCCGCGCGCCCTGCTGGGGCTGATGGTCGGCGCGGTGCTGGGCCTGTCGGGTGCCGCACTGCAGGGGCTGCTGCGCAACCCGCTGGCGGAGCCGGGCCTGATCGGCGTGTCGGCCAGCGCCTCGCTCGGCGCCGTCGTCGCCTTCTACAGCGGGCTGGTCAACACGATCCCCATGGCCCTGCCGGCCGGCGGCATCGCCGGGGCGCTCACCGCCGTGGCCCTGCTTTATGCGCTGGCCGGGCGGGACGCGTCGGTGCTGACCCTGATCCTGGCCGGCACCGCCATCGGCAGCCTGGCCGGAGCCCTGACCTCGCTCGCCTTGTCGCTGTCGCCCAACCCCTTCGCGCTGACCGAGATCGTCTTCTGGATGCTGGGCTCGCTCGCCGACCGGTCGGTGGAGCACGTCACCCTCGCCGCGCCGTTCATGGCGGTGGGGGCCCTGCTGCTGCTCAGCACCGGCCGGGCGCTGGACGCGCTCAGCCTGGGGGAGGACACGGCGCGCACCCTGGGCTTCGCGACCGGCGCCGTCGCCTTCCGCATCGTCGTCGGCACGGCGCTGGCGGTGGGCGCGGCGGTGGCGGTCACGGGCGCCATCGGCTTCGTCGGGCTGATCGTGCCGCATCTGCTGCGCCCCCTGGCGGAGAACCGGCCGAGCCGGCTGCTGCCGCTCTCCCTGCTGGGCGGGGCGGCGCTGATGCTGGCGGCCGACGTGGCCGTGCGGCTGGGCGGGCCGGGGCCGGAGCTGAAGCTTGGGGTGGTGACCGCTCTGCTGGGCGCGCCCTTCTTCCTGGCGCTGGTGCTGCGGACCCGGCGGAGCGTGGCATGAGCGCGCTGGCGGCCCGGGGCATCGCCCTCTCCTACGGCGCGGCGCGCGTGCTGGACGGCGCCGATCTCGAGCTGCGGCCGGGCGAGCTGCTGGGGCTGATCGGGCCGAACGGCGCCGGCAAGACCTCGCTGCTGCGGGTCATGGCCGGGTTGCTCAAGCCCGCCGCCGGCACCCTGACGCTAGGCGGCCGCACCCTCGCGGACCTCTCCCGGCGGGAGCGCGCCCGGGCCGTCGCCTATCTCTCCCAGGGGCGGGACCTGCACTGGCCGTTGACGGCCGAGCGTCTGGTGGAGTTGGGCCGGCTGCCGCATCTGGGACCCTTTTCCCGCCCCGGCCCCGGGGATGCGGCGGCGGTGGAGCGGGCGCTGGCCGCCTGCGACGCGCTCAACTTCCGCCACCGCCCGGTGACCAGCCTGTCCGGCGGCGAGCGGGCGCGGGTGCTGCTGGCGCGGGCGCTGGCGTCGGAACCGGCGCTGCTGCTGGCGGACGAGCCCGTCGCCGGCCTCGATCCCTATCACCAGCTGCAGGTCATGGAGGTGCTGCGCGCCCGCGCCCAGGCCGGCACCGGCGTGCTGGTGGTGCTGCACGATCTGGCTCTGGCGGCGCGCTTCTGCACCCGCCTCGCCCTGTTCCAGGACGGGCGCGTGGCGGCGGAGGGCGCACCCGGCCAGGTGCTCGAGCCGGGGCGCCTGGGTGCTGTCTACGGGGTGGAGATGGCGACCGCCGAACTGCCGGGCGGGGAGACGCTGCAGGTGCCCTGGCGGCGGCTGGTGCGGCCTTAACCCGCCGGGTCGGGCAGCGGGTCGCGGTCGGTCAGGTTGGCGGCGATGCGCCCGAGCGTGCGGAGGGTGGTCTGCAGCGCGGCCATGTCGATGCCGGCCGACGCCTGACGGTCGACCGAGTCGCACTCCTCCAGCAGGCGGCCCTGCAGCTCGCGACCCTTGTCGGTCAGGAAGACGTTGACCTTGCGGCGGTCGTGCGGGTTCTTGACCCGCCGGACCAGCCCCGCCTCCTCCATCCCGTGGAGCGTGGTGACGGTGGTGGGCTCCATCATGCCGACCCGCTGGCTCAGCACGCGCTGGGTCAGCCCGTCCTCCTCCCACAGCGCCCGCAGGAACATCCACTGCCCCATGGTGATGCCGGTCTGGCCGATGCGCCGGCCCAACGCCCGCGTGTAGCCGCGGTGCGCGTCGCGGAGCAGTTGGTCGAACCGCCCGGCCATGCCGTTGCCGTCCTGCCCGCCGCCCATGCCGTCCAGTACCGATTCGCCCTTGCGCTTCAACATTCAACCTTCGACTGCACGCCGTGTCGGCACCCTCGGGGCCGCGCTTGCGCCGCCGCACCAGGGGAAACCGAAACGGGTGCGGGCCCAGACCCGCGTGACCTTTGGTAATCGTTACAGGAATGTGGCGGGACCGTTCATTTTTGGCAACGCCAAAGGCCATTTTTCAGGCAGGGGCATACGTCAGTACAGGGCGGCCCCCGTGACCTTTGCGGAACCCCGGTCCGCCCACATGCGGCAGGGGCATGACAGAGGACCGTCCCTGGCGCTACAAGGCGGGCCGGGGCGTGCCCATCTGCGCGCCGATGCCATTCACGCCGCGCCGCACCGGCCGGGGGAAGACGAGGGGGAGCATGAGGGAAGTCACGGTCGCCGCCACCCAGTTCGCCTGCAGCTGGGACCGCGAGGGCAACGTCGCCAAGGCCGAGGAGATGGTGCGCCGCGCCGCCGCCAAGGGCGCCAACATCATCCTGCTGCAGGAGCTGTTCGAGACCCCCTACTTCTGCAAGGACCAGAAGGCGGAGCTGTTCGAGCTGGCCGCGCCGGCCGAGGGCCACTGGGTCGTCGAGCGCATGCGCAAGCTGGCGGCGGAGCTGAAGGTCGTGCTGCCCGTGAGCTTCTTCGAGAAGGAGCACAACGCGCACTACAACTCCGTCGCCATGATCGACGCGGACGGGTCGGTGCTGGGAGTCTACCGCAAGAGCCACATCCCCGACGGGCCGGGCTACCAGGAGAAGTTCTACTTCAACCCGGGCGACACCGGCTTCCAGGTCTACCAGACCAAGTACGCCAAGGTCGGCTGCGCCATCTGCTGGGACCAGTGGTTCCCCGAGGCCGCCCGCGTCATGGCGATCAAGGGGGCGGAGGTGCTGCTGTATCCGACCGCCATCGGCACCGAGCCGCAGGATGACGGGCTGGACAGCCGCGACCATTGGCAGCGCGTCATGCAGGGCCATGCCGGCGCCAACCTGGTGCCGCTGGTCGCCAGCAACCGCATTGGCCGCGAGCAGGCGGAGACCTGCGGCATCACCTTCTACGGCTCGTCCTTCATCGCCGGGCCGAAGGGAGAGAAGGTCGCCGAGGCCGACCGGGGGGAGGAGACGGTGCTGACCCACACCTTCGACCTGGACGCCGTGGCCCGCACCCGTGCCGGCTGGGGCGTGTTCCGCGACCGCCGGCCGGAGCTGTACGGCGCCATCATGACGCTGGACGGCCGCACCCCGCGCGGCTGAGACCATCCGCCTCCGCACCCACGACCCCGGCCGCCGACGCGGCCGGGGTTTTTTGTTTCGGCGACGCGATAGGGACGAATTCCTCGAAATCGATAGAATTTCTTTTATTCCCTAAGGAATCTGAGCTACACACTTCGGGCGCTGCTCTGGCTAGGGGAATGGTATGGGCGCCAAGAAAAGGACGGAAGCGGGAACGCTTGCCGCCGCGGTTTCGCTGTCTAAACGGGGCGAAGGCCCCAATCCCATAGATATTCACGTCGGCCAGAGGCTGCGCCTGCGCCGCACTCTGCTGGGATTGAGCCAGGAGAGCCTAGGCGAGGCTGTCGGCATCACGTTCCAGCAACTGCAGAAATACGAGCGCGGCGCCAACCGTATCAGTGCTAGTCGCCTGTTCAACTTGGCGCAGGTACTAGGTGTTCCGGTCAGTTTCTTCTTCGACGAGTTGAACATCGGCGGCGTGCCCGCGGTGGCGTCCGAGACCGACTCGATGGCCCGGCGCGAGACGCTGGAACTGGTCCGCGCCTATTACCGCATCAATGACGGCAGCGTCCGCCGCCGCGCCTTCGAACTTGTGAAGGCGCTGGCCGGCGGCGACCATCCGGAGGACTGAGGTCCGTTCCACCGGGGCGGGGCTTGCGCTCCGCCGCCGCGGCTGCCCTAATCGGCGCCATGATCGCGGAAGACATCCCCCTCCCCCACGGCCGGCCCGGCACGCGCCGCTCCGTGCCCGTCCTGCGCTTCGGCGCCCCCGCCGGCGGCGGCCCCAAAGCCTATATCCAGGCCGGCCTGCATGCCGACGAGTCGCCCGGTCACCTCGTGGCGCAGCATCTGCGCGAGCGGCTGACGGATCTCGACGCCGGGGGTCTGGTCCGGGGCGAGATCGTGCTGGTGCCCTGCGCCAACCCGATCGGGCTGGACCAGGTGCTGCTCGGCCAGCATGCCGGCCGGTTCGAGCTGGCGAGCGGCGTGAACTTCAACCGCGCCTATGCCGACCTTGCAGCCCGGGTCGCCGACCGCGTGGCGGGACGGCTGGGCCCGGACGCCGGCCGCAATGTCCAGCTGGTCCGCGCCGAACTCCGCGCCGCCGCCCGGACCCTTCCTGCCCAGACCGAGGCGGAGGCGCTGCGCCGCCTGCTGCTGTCGCTGGCGGCGGATGCCGACATCGTGCTGGACCTGCATTGCGACGCCGAGGCGGTGATGCACATGTACACCGGCGCCGAGCTCTGGCCGGCCGCAGCAGATTTGGCGGCGGAGACCGGCTGCCGCGCCGTGTTCCTGGCGTCCGAGTCGGGCGGCGAGCCCTTCGACGAGGCATGCTCCGGCCTGTGGTGGCGCCTGCGAGCCCGGCTGGGCGGCGAGGCGCCGCTGCCGGCGGCCTGCCTGGCGGCGACGCTGGAGCTGCGCGGCCAGTCGGACGTGGACGATGCCCTGGCGGCGGAGGACGCCGCCGCCATCCTCCGCTTCCTCACCCGCCGCGGTCTGATCGCCGGCGAGGCGCCGCCGCTGCCGCCCGCCCTGTGCGAGGCGACCCCGCTGGCTGGCGTGCTGCGGGTGCGGGCGCCCTCCGCCGGGATCGTCGCGCACAAGGTGGCGCTCGGGACGAGGGTCGCGGCCGGGGAGGTCGTGGCGGAGCTGGTCGATCCCGTCGCCGGTACCCGCACTCCGGTGGCCTCCGCCTTGGAGGGGCTGGTCTGGGCCCGGGCCCGTGACCGCTATGTCGGCGCCGGCGACATCGTCGCCAGCATCGCCACGCCCGAAGCCTGCGTGCCGGACGGAGCGAAACTTCTGAGCAGCTGAGCGGGAGCGCCCCGTTTCGGCCGGCGGGCTGGCGCGAAACTTTCGGTCCTTTGTCGCACCGATCCGTGAAACGACCGCGCCTCTCCAATGTTCGCACTTGCATCAATCATGCTGCAGGTGCGAAGCTGAGGGTCCTGGGGAGTATGGCGGATACGGAGGTGGGCCATGGAGCTTTACCGTTTCCAACGCGGCGAGGTGCCGGTCCTGCTGGCCATCCCGCACGGCGGCACCGCTCTTCCGGACGAGATCGCCCCACGCCTGACCGACGCCGCGCGACGCCTGCCCGACACCGACTGGCACCTTGACCGGCTGTACAATTTCGCCCCGGCGCTGGGCTGCGGCTTCCTGGCGGCGACCCAGTCGCGCTATCTGGTCGATCTGAACCGCGACCCCTGGCGCCCCGGCACCGGCATCGAGGCGACCGGGGTGGTGCCCGTCTCCAGCTTCGACGGCACCGCCCTCTACCGTCCCGGCCAGGAGCCGGACGCCGAGGAGGTGCGCGACCGGGTCGACGCCTACTGGCGCCCCTATCACGACAGGCTGTCGGCGGAGCTGGGCGCCATGCGCGACCGGTTCGGCGTGGCCGTGCTGTTCGAAGCGCATTCGGTACGCCGCAGCATCCCCCGCCTGTTCGACAGCCCGCTGCCCGACTTCAGCCTGGCCACCGACGAGGGGCGCACCTGCTCGCCGGTGCTGGCGCGGCGGCTGGCGAACGTGCTGGGCGCGGCCGAGCCGCATAGCGTCGAGTTGAACGGCCGCATCCGCGGCGGCTACGGCGCCCGCACCCATGGACGGCCCGCCGACGGAATCCACGCCCTGCAGCTGGAGATCAGCCGCGGCGTCTACATGGACGAGGACGAACCGTTCCGCTTCCGTAACGATTCTGTGGCCGGCATCATCCCGACCCTGGAGCGGGTCATCGGCACGGTGGTGGACTGGGCCATGGAGCAGAGCCGCGCCGCGCGCTTATCGGTACCGGAACGATCCAGCGCGGCCTAGCGCGACCAGGGCGGCGGCACGGCGCGCCGCATGTAGCGGCCGCTGCCTTCCACCGGGACGAAGCCGAGCTTGGCGTAGAGCCCGTGCGAGTCGCGGGTGCCGAGCATCCAGGTCGGGACCTCCCGCAGCTCCGGATGGTCGAGGATCGTCTCCACCAGCCAGCGCGCCAGCCCCCGTCCCCTGTGTTCCGCCAGGATGAAGACGTCGAGCAGATAGGCCAGCATGGTGCGGTCACTCAGCACCCGCGCATAGCCCAGCTGGACCGGAGCGCCGTCCTCTCTCGTCCTTTCCGCGTCGTAGAGGCCGAACAACAGGGAATGCCGGGCGGCGTGTTCCACCGCTTCGCGCGGGATGCCCCGGGCCCAGTACGACTCGGTCGACAGGAAGCGGTGGACGGCGTCGATGTCGATCAGCCCGGGATCGGTGCTGATGAAATGGCGTCCCCGGATCAGGCGGTGATGGTCCACGGCGTTCCTCCCACCGCCGCACTCTACCCGCGATGGTGGCGGAAGCATGGCGCGGGCGCAGCCGCGGACACCGCTTTGGTTCCGCCGCTCCGCCCCCGGGTGGTCCTTGCCATCCCCCCGTCCGGCGCCCACACTCCGCCCCGGGGAGTGTGACGGCTCGGACTTGGGGAGGTCTTGGGTCATGCGTGGTGTTCTCAGTGCGGCGCTGCTGGCGTCGCTGGTCCTCTCCGGCGCGGCCGGGGCGGGCGAGTTCCGCTCGGGCGACCGCCCGGTGGCGTCGAAGCCGGTGGAAGACGATCTCTTCATCGCCGGCCGCACCGTGGCGGTGGACGCGCCCATCGCCGGCGGCCTGTTCGCTGCCGGCGCCAGCGTCGCCGTGGTCGGCCCCGTGGCGGAGGAGGCGTTCGTCGCCGGAGGCCGGGTCACCCTGGACGGCGACATCGCCGGCGACCTTTTCGCCATCGGCGGCTCGGTCGCGCTGACCGGCAACGTCGCCGGCGACGCGGCGCTGGCCGGCGCCAGCATCAGCGTGGCGCGCAACGCCGCGGTGGCCGGCGACCTGGCGGTGACCGGCGGGCAGGTCGACATCGACGGCACGGTGGCCGGCGGCGTGACCGTGGCCGGCGGCTCGGTCACGGTGCGCGGCACCATCAACGGCGACCTGGAGGTGACGGCGGGCGAGCTGACGCTGGTCCCCGGCGCCGCCATCATGGGCTCGATCCGCCTTACCGGCCCGGACCGCGAGGAAGTGCCGGCGGGTGTCACCGTCGGCGGCACGGTCGTGACCGAGACCGCGCCGAAGCCCGAGCGCGGCATCGCCGACGAGGTGGCGCCCACCCTCTGGGGCACGATCGGCTCGGCCGTCGGGCTCTTCGTCATGGGCGCGGTGCTGTACCTGATCTTCCCGCGCTTCGTCTCCGGCGCCGCGCTCTCGGTCGGGGCCGCGCCCGGCCGCGCCTTCCTGACGGGACTGGGCACGCTGGTGCTGGCGCCGCTGCTGATGGTCCTGCTGTGCATCACCATCATCGGCATACCCTTGGCGCTGGTGGCGCTGTTCGCCTACATGGCGGTGATGGCGCTGGGCGTGGCGGTGGCCGGCTTCGGTCTGGCGGAGCTGGTGCGGCGCGACCGCGGCCGGCCCTCGGCCCCGCGCGACACGCTGAAGCGCTACGCCTTCGTGGCGCTGCTGCTGACCATGGTCGGGATCGTGCCGGTGCTGGGCGACGTCGCCCTGTTCGTGGCCCTGGCGGTCGGCGTCGGCGCCTTCGTCATGCAGGCGAGGAGCGGGCGCGCCCTGGCGGCGGGAGCACTGCCGCCGTTTCGAAACGCTTAATGGTCGCGTCGGGAGCGGCTGAGGCGTGGTGCGTCCTTCGACAAGCTCAGGATGAGGAAGGGGAGATGCCAGGCACTCCCAGTTCCCGTCCCGCGAACTCGACCAGGAGCAGCAACCACATCCTCATCCTGAGCTTGTCGAAGGACGCACGCCGCCAACGTTGCCCCTGAGGCATCGCGATGTCGCCCCGGCAGCCACCTCAGTACAGCGGCCGCTTCGCCGCCGGGCGGCGCGGCAGGGCGATGTCCTGCTTCTGCTGGGCATAAGCCGAGGCGATGCGGGCGGCGACCGTGGCGTTGTTCAGCAGCAGCGCCCGGTTGGCGACCAGGCTGGCGCCGCCGGTGAGCTCCTCCATGCGCTTCAGCAGGAAGGGCGTCAGCTCCTTGCCGCGCACGTCGCGCTGGTCGGCCTCCGCCACGGCCTGGCGGATGGCGCCCTCCACCGCCTCGGCGTCGAGCGCGGCCTCCTCCGGGATCGGCACGGCGATGACCACGCCGCCCTTGAGGTTCAGGTTCCACTTGGCGCGCAGCACCCGGGCGGCGGCATCCGGCGTGTCGCAGCGCGTATCCACCGGCAGGTGGCAGGAGCCCGTGTAGAATGCCGGGAAGCAGTCGGTGCCGAAGCCCAACACCGGCACGCCCTTGGTCTCCAGATATTCCAGCGTCTTCGGCAGGTCGAGGATGGCCTTGGCGCCGGCGCAGACCACCGCGACGCTGGTGGAGGCCAGCTCCTCCAGGTCGGCGGAGATGTCCAGCGTCGTCTCCACGCCCCGGTGCACGCCGCCGATGCCGCCGGTGGCGAAGATCGGGATGCCGGCCAGCCGGGCGGCGATCATGGTGGCGGCGACCGTCGTGGCGCCGTCGGCGCCTTCCGCCAGCACGATCGGCATGTCGCGGCGGCTGACCTTGCGGACGCCGGGCGCCGACAGGCGCTCCAGATCCTCCTTCTCCAGGCCGATGCGGATCCGCCCGTCCAGCACGGCGATGGTGGCCGGGACCGCGCCCTCGGCCCGCACGGCCGCCTCGATGGCGGCGGCGGTCTCCAGGTTGGTGGGGTGCGGCAGGCCGTGGCTGATGAGCGTGCTCTCCAGCGCCACCACGGGCTTGCCGGCCTTCAGCGCCTCGGCCACCTCCGGATGGATCTTGCAATAGTCCTGCATGCCCCGCTTCCCGCCGCTTTCCTGGAACTGCGGCCGGAGGATGCCGTTGGACCTGTGAGAGCGCAACCGCCCAAGGGTGGCGGTGGCGCATCCCCGGACCATATTTCCCGCATGGCATCTCCCTCCGTTCCCCTCCCCGAAAGCTGGGTCCACCCCTGCCCGCCCGAGCAGGGCGGCGGCCTCTGGGTGGCGCCCGGCAATTTCCACATCGATCCGGTCCGGGCGGTGGAGCGCGCGGTCATCACCCACGGCCATGCCGACCATGCCCGCCCCGGCCATGCACGCGTGCTGGCGACGCCCGACACGCTGGCGATCATGGAGAGCCGCTACGGCGAGGGCTCCGGCGCCAGCAAGCAAGCCCTGCCCTACGGAAGGCCGCTGACGATCGGCGACGTGCGGGTGACGCTGGTGCCGGCGGGCCATGTGCTGGGCAGCGCCCAGATCGTGCTGGAGCATGCCGGCAGCCGCGTCGTCGTCTCCGGCGACTACAAGCGCCGCCCCGATCCGACCTGCGCGCCCTTCGAGCCGGTGCCCTGCGACGTGTTCGTGACCGAGGCGACCTTCGGCCTGCCGGTCTTCCGCCACCCACCCGACACAGGCGAGGTCGCCAAGCTGCTGCACAGCCTGTCGCTGTTTCCGGAGCGGGCGCACCTGGTCGGCGTCTACGCCCTGGGCAAGTGCCAGCGGCTGATCCGGCTGATCCGCGACGCTGGGCACCATGCGCCGATCTACATCCACGGCGCGCTGCAGCCGCTGTGCGAGCTGTATGAGCGCCTGGGCGTGCCTCTCGGCGAGCTGCGGCCGGCGCTGGCGGCGTCGAAGGAGGAGATGCGCGGCCATATCGTGCTGGCGCCGCCCTCGGCCGGGGCCGACCGCTGGTCGCGGCGGCTGCCGGACCCGGTCGTCGGCTACGCCTCGGGCTGGATGCTGGTGCGCCAGCGTGCCCGCCAGCGCGGGGTCGAGCTGCCGCTGGTCATCTCCGACCATGCCGACTGGGACGAGCTGGTGCAGACGCTGGAGGACGTGGCCGCGCCGGAGGTCTGGGTGACGCATGGGCGGGAGGAGGCGCTGGTCCACCACGCCACCGGCCGCGGCATCCGCGCCCGGGCCCTGGCGCTGGTGGGATTCGAGGACGAGGATACGTGAACCGCTTCGCCGCCCTCATCGACGCGCTGGTCTTCATGCCGTCGCGCAACGGCAAGATAAGGCTGCTGGGCGAGTACTTCTCCGAGGTGCCGGACCCCGAGCGCGGCCTGGCGCTGGCGGCCATGACCGGCAGCCTGGATTTCCGCGAGGCCAAGCCGGCCGCCATCCGCGACCTGGTCATGACCCGCGTGGATCCGGAGCTGTTCGGCTGGTCCTACGACTTCGTCGGCGACCTGGCGGAGACGGCCGCCCTGATCTGGCCCGCCCGGCCCGGCACCAACCGGCCGCCGCCGGGCCTGTCGGAGGTGGCGGAGACGCTGGCCGTGGCCAAGCGGGCCGAGGTGCCCCGCATCCTGGCGGAATGGCTGGACGCGCTGGACGCATCGGGCCGCTTCGCCTTGCTGAAGCTCATCACCGGGGGCCTGCGCGTCGGCGTCTCGGCGCGGCTGGCGAAGACGGCGCTGGCGGAATGGGGCGCGTCGAAGGGCACGGCCGTCGATGTCGGCGAGATCGAGGAGCTGTGGCACGGGCTGGAGCCGCCCTATGCCGGCTTGTTCGCTTGGCTGGAGGGCCGGGGGCCGCGGCCGGAGGTCTCGGGCACCCAGGGCTTCCGCCCGCTGATGCTGGCGAACCCGCTGGAGGAGCCCGACATCGCCGCGCTGGACCCGGCCGCCTACCGGGCGGAATGGAAGTGGGACGGCATCCGCGTGCAGGTGGCCGGCAGCACCAAGGGCCCCGGCCGGCTCTATTCCCGCACGGGTGATGACGTTGGCGGTGCCTTCCCGGACATCGTCGACCGCCTGACCTTCGACGCGGTGCTGGACGGCGAGCTGCTGGTGGTGAAGGACGGTGACATCCGGCCCTTCAACGATTTGCAGCAGCGCCTCAACCGCAAGCAGCCGACCGCCCGCATGCTGATGGATTTCCCCGGCCATGTCAGGCTGTACGACATCCTCATGGACGGCGAGGAGGACCTCCGCCCCCTGCCCTTCGACGAGCGCCGCAGGCGGCTGGAGGCCTGGTTCGAGCGTGTGCGGCCGCAGCGCATGGATTTGTCGCCGATGGTGCCCTTCGCGTCGTGGGATGAGCTGGAAGCGATCCGCGCCGGCACGCGGGAGAACGCCATCGAGGGGCTGATGCTGAAGCGGGCCGACAGCCCCTATACCGCCGGCCGGCCCAAGGGGCCCTGGTTCAAGTGGAAGCGCGGGCCGCTGACGGTCGATTGCGTGATGATGTACGCCCAGCGCGGCCACGGGAAGCGCAGCAGCTACTATTCCGACTACACTTTCGGCTGCTGGGCCGGCGACCCCGCCGACGGCGGCCAGCTGGTGCCCGTCGGCAAGGCCTATTCCGGCTTCACCGACGAGGAACTGGGGCGGCTGGACCGCTGGGTGCGCAACAATACCACCAACCGCTTCGGCCCGGTGCGCGAGGTCTCGGCCGGGTTGGTGCTGGAGATCGCCTTCGACAGCGTCCACCGCTCCACCCGGCACAAGAGCGGTCTCGCCATGCGCTTCCCCAGGGTCCACCGCATCCGCTGGGACAAGCCGCCGGCCGAGGCCGACCGGGTGGAGACGCTGGCGGCGATGGTGGTGGAATAGGCCCGCCCTTCAGCCGGCCGGCCGCGCCGCGGCCAGAGCCGATGGCGCCCTTATCACTGCGACGACGGCAGCTTGGCGCGCTGGGTGTGCTTGTCGAGCATCTCGCGGGAATTCCGCTCGATGTCGGCCCACTGCGCGGCGGTGCGGCAGTCCTTCACGCCCTTCACCCGCGAGCCCGTGGGGTAGATGATCTTGCAGACCTCGCGGTTCGGGTCCTCCGCCGCCGCGGCACCGTCGGCGGCAGCGGCGGCGGGCGGCGTCTGGGTGCCGGCCTCCGCCTTCTGCGACCCGGCGGCGGCGGGACTCGACAGGACGAGCATCAGCAGGCAGGCGGGCAGGTACCTCATTCCGGATCATCCTCGCACGGTCCCGGCGGATCCGCCGCCGACGGAACCTGCATTTTAGGATGTTCCCGTCGCCCGGTCGCTCCGCATTAAGCCGTATCACCGGGTGGAGGGGAGCGGGCGCGGCGGATACGCGGGGCGGCTGATACCGAAACGGTCCGCCGAGCCAAGCTCCCGCCATGGCCGGGGGACGGAGACCCTGGCGGCCATGGCGGGGGAGTGGTCGGACGGGTCGACCGCCTTCACAGATAGGGTTCGATCTCCTCGTTGAAATCCGGCCGGCTGGGATCACCGGACGTCATCATGTCCATCGCCAACTTGTAGCCGAGTTCCCGGTAAGCCTCGAACTTGATCTCGTCGAAGAACTGGTCCCCGGTCGAATTGTCCGGGAAGTCGGGATTGTCGCTGGTGTAGCCGAGCAGACGGGACCCGACCCCCTTGGTAAGGACGGTCGTCAGGATATAGATCGGGATGGAGTAGGATTCGCGGCCGCCGCTGGCGGGATAGGTGACGGTACCGCGGACGAAGGGCCGCCGCGCGCTTTTCAGGCCCAGCGGATAGCCCGTGCGCCCGACGGACATCAGCTCCTTCAATTCACTCAGCGGCACATCGATCACCGCTCCGAAATCCTGGTGGACCAGCGTCGAGGCACGCATCAGGTCGGACATGGTGCATTTCGGATCGGCCGTGGCGTCCACCACCAGGATGAAGTCGACCCGGCGGCGGACCAGCTCGTAAATGCCGAGATTCTCGAAATGTCCGCCATCGGCGAGTTCGACTTGGCTCCTTCCTTCGACCTTCTGGCGGCACGCCAGCGCCTCGCGCCAACCAACCCGCCAGAAGTTCGGTTGCAAGCTCCCCTCCTCGGCTTCCAAGGCATTCCGGAGCGCCACTGAATCTTCCGCTCCGTTTGTGATGCGGCTGGCCGCTTCGAACCAGCGCCTCGGATTCGGCACCCACAAACCCAGGCGGAGTTGCAGGACGCCCAGGAGGGCCGAAACTCCCCAACTCCGCGCCAAGCCGCCGCCGCCGGCGGCGTCCGGGTTGACGGCCGCGCCGGACACGGCGACGGCGCTGGCAAGACTCATCTGGCCGGCCATGAAGGTGGAGGTGTCAAGCCACCCAGTCGCCGAGCTCCCGCACAAGAATCTGGAGAGGATGAAATTGTCGCCGGCCCGTCGTTCGGCGCGCTTCAATCCGGGAGCCGCTTTGTCAATGACCTTGGTGATCACGACATTCGTGTTGATCAGATGATAAGGCACCGCGTCGTTCAGGGTATTCAGCTCCCCGATGTTGAACTTGTCCGGATCCGTCGAGGCCGGCGCCGCCCCCGGGGCCATGAACGCCTCCATGAGGCGATCCCGGTAGAAGCGGTGCAGCGTGACCAGATTGAAGTTCGGGCGGACCGCCATAAACACAAGCAGCACCGCGAGAAGAATCAGACCAGCCGCCAGCCCCGTACCCAACAGGCCCCAAGTCCCAGGATGAGAAATGGCACCGAACTGCACAGCCTTCATGTTAAGGAAGGCCAGGACAGCGTTTTCGACATCAGATAAGTGCGACAGCGACTTTATGGAGACCAGTGACGATCTGCCAGCCCAATCCACGTAATATTCCGCCAAGCTGTAGGCGATGAGAGGCAGACTTAGCAGAAGGATGACCGCGCCCACGCGCGCGATTACCAGCTTACTCAGACTGCTGCCGCCGCCTTTGAATATCCTCAAGGCGGAGATCATGCCGAACGCTGCCGCCACCGGACCACCGGCATCCGTTACCAGGGCCGCCGCCAGCGGCAGTGCTCCGATGGCGGTAAGGGGAAGCCCGATGGCCGCCAGCTTCCACGCATGTACATCGAACATACGGCGATACTTGTATGATTTCAGCTTGACGCTCGGTGGATCTTCACTTGACGACATCTTCTCCGGCTTACGCGGTCCGCCGGTCACCAACCAGTAAGCAATCAGGGACAGAGTAAAAATCAGGATTGCGACCAACCCCAGGACAGCCGGAATCAACAGTAGAACAGGGTAGGTATATCTCAGGTCAGCGATCTCACATCCTCCCGACGCAGGCTCACTGACACAAGCCCAATCCCAGCGGACATACCCGACGAGCATCAATGCGCTGATTAGAGCGAACAGAATTCCAAGGATCAGAAGCAAATTAACTGCCGAACTGCGCAAGACTGCCCCGACGCCTGAACCAATCGTGATACCGTCCCCTGGCATGAGATAATTTGCCCGATTACGCAGATGGGACAGGGGTCTCTTAGCTCCTTGGCCGGAAGGCATATTGGGAGCCGCTGGATCGTCGGTTCCAAATGGGAAGTCCGCGGGACCGAGTCCTCCTTGCCTGGTCCCCCAGTACCAGGACAGCGAGCCTCCGATATAGCCGCCGCCCGAGACGGTGGACATGTAATCGAACGCCCTGAGAACGTTCTTGTGCGCCAACGCCTGCAGCGCGCCGAGACAGAAGGTGGCAGAGCGGATTCCGCCGCCGGAGAGGGCTAGACCGGCCAGTTTCGGACGGGGTTGCTCCGCGTCTCCGTCACCGCCGGGCGAGCTTGCCTCCCCTCCATTGATCGTGACGCGACCCCGCTCCCGTGATCCGGCATTCAGCAGACCGGCCTCGCTCCACCGCTTCCGGATATACTTTCCCTCATCCTTCCAGAATTCCGCGGCCGCATCAGCGCTGCTGGGCGCGATGTAGCGAACTTCCGGTTTTTTCTCGGCTTCCATCCCCATTGCACAGCCCCCCCTTGAACGACAGGCGAACAAGCGGTCATCGCCCGCTTGCGGTCGCAGAGGCGGGCCCGGCCACAACCCTATGCTTGCGCCGATCAGGTTGCGCGTCCAGAGGGATTTATAGCGATAGGCACACGAAAGCCCCGGGCGCGGCGTGCGTCCGGGGCGTGGGGAGGAGCGGCGGTGGGGAGGGCGTCAGAAGCCCAGGCCGATGCGCAGGCCCAGCGTGTCCATGCCCGGATTGTAGTCGGCCAGACCGGCGTTCGACATGTGGTCGAAATAGAGGCTGACGCGCACGCCGGGGACGATGCCGACGCCGGCCTCCACCGGGATGTGGAACAGCACCTGCGAGCCGAACTGGCGGCGGCTGAAGAAGTCGTCCGGGTCCTCGGTGTCGCCGTTGTGGAGAGCGGCGCCCAGGCCCAGGCGGAAGAACATCGGCCCGGCGCCCAGTTCCAGCCCGAGGCCGGCATATACCTTGTCGACCTCGCTGCCGGGCGTCAGCGTGCCGCCCACATAGGGCGAGAGGTCCAGCCCGATCAGGTCGACCACGGGATCGAACTCGATCTCGCCGTTCAGGCCCCAGCCGCGCTCGAACTCCGGGCCGGCGGCCCAGAGGCTGCTGAAATCCTGGCGGACCACGCCGGCCTTGATCTCGGTGGCATCCGCCGCCGGCGCATGCGTGATCAGGCCGCAAACCACGGCCAGGATCGCTGCGAAGGAACGGAACGTCACCATGCTCTGCCTCCGGGGCGGCGCGCTGCCGGGATAACGTCGCGGGCGGCCCTCATGCTCCCGCACACTGTACATCAGCCCCGCCGGGCGCATAAGGTCGCGGCCGGATAGGCTGGGTTGCGCTCATGGAAACTCTCCGCAAGTGGATGGCCCGGTGCGTCGCGGCGGCTTCCATGGCGTGGGCCCTTATGCCCGGCCATGTGGGGGCGAACGAGACGATTTTCCAGGCCTTCGAATGGTACCTGCCGAACGATGGCGGCCATTGGGAGCGCCTGCGGACCCAGGTCCCCGACCTCGCCGCCAACGGCGTCACCGCGCTCTGGCTGCCGCCCGCCTATAAGGGGCTGGGCGGCATCAACGATGTGGGCTACGGCGTCTACGATCATTACGATTTGGGCGAGTTCAACCAGAAGGGCACGGTCCGCACCAAGTACGGCACCAAGGACCAGTATCTGGCGCTGGTCCAGGGCGCCCACGCCTCGGGCGTGAAGATCTATGGCGACGTGGTGATGAACCACCTGCTGGGCGCCGACGCGTCCGAGACGGTCCAGGTGCAGGAGGTCGCGTCCAACGACCGGACCCGCACCGTCTCCGCCCCGTTCAACAAGCAAGTCTGGACCCGCTTCACCTTCCCTGGTCGGGCGGGCAAATACTCCACCTTCCAGTGGAACTGGATCCATTTCGACGGGGTGGACGATTTCGGGCGGGTCTACCGCTTCGCCTTCAAGGGCTGGGACCAGGGCGTCGATGCCGAGAACGGCAACTACGACTATCTGCTGGGGGCCGATCTGGACTTCCAGGCGGCCTCCGTCCGAGAGCAGATGATCGCCTGGGGGAGCTGGTACACCGGCTTCGCCGATCTGGACGGCTGGCGCCTGGACGCGGTCAAGCACATCGACAGCGGCTTCATGAGGGAGTGGCTGGAGCGGGTGCGCGCCGCCCACCCGACGAAGGACCTGTTCGCCGTCGGCGAGTACTGGAGCGGTGACGCCACGCGGCTGGAGGCCTGGCTCGACCGCGTCAACACCGGCAGCGCGGACGCCAAGCTGCTGGACGTGGCGCTGCACTACCGGCTGCGCGACGTGGGCGACACCGACGGCAGCGGCGCCTACCCGCTGAACCGGCTGTTCGAGAACACGCTGGTGACCCGCCGGCCGGACCAGGCCGTGACCTTCGTCGACAACCACGACACCCAGCCGCTGCAGGCGCTGGAGAGCCCGATCCGCGACTGGTTCAAGCCCGCGGCCTACGCGCTCATCCTGCTGCGCCGGGACGGCATCCCGCTGGTCTTCTGGGGCGACTATGAGGGCGCCCGCTACACCGACCGGGGCCGTAGCGTGACGCTGACCAGCTTCAAGCCGACCCTGGACATCCTGATGCGCGCCCGCCGCGACCATGCCCACGGCGTCCAGCGAGACTATTTCGGCGACGGCGACGTGGTCGGCTTCACCCGCGAGGGCACGGCCGGCCGCCCCGGCGGGCTGGCGGTGGTGGTCAGCGACAACGCCCAGGCATCCCGCGCCGAGATCTGGATGAAGATGGGCCGGGGCAACGGCAACCGCTGCTATGTCGACGTGCTGGGCAACGTCCCCGGCCGCATCTGTACGCCCCCCGACAATGACTGGGCCCCGTTCCGCACGGCGCCCGGCAAGGTCAGCGTCTGGGTGGAGAAGGGGCGGATGGGCAAGGGGCGGTAGGGCTTGTCAGAGAACCGTTGGTTTGGTTCTCGCCTACCGTTGCCACTCTCGACCGTCATCCCGGCGCAAGCCGGGACCCAGGGGTTGCAGCGGGATACGATGGATGCAGCGCCCGTGCGATTCGTAGGTCGCATGGAGGCGGAGCCGTAATGCGACGTTACATGGCCGGTGCGATGTCGCATTGCGCTCCGCTCCATGCGACCTACGGTCGTGCTTCATTGGTCGCCCATGGCTGCAACCCCTGGGTCCCGGCCTTCGCCGGGATGACGGGGAAGAGGGGCAAAGCCGGTGAGAAACAAACAGACGTTTCTCTAACGAATCCTAGAGGACCGCCGCCACCCGGCGCAGCAGGATGGACGCGCCCTCGGCCGCGGCGCGGCAGAATTGGGGGAAGTCCATGTGGCTCTCCTCGCCGGCGAGGTCGCTGAGCGAGCGCACCACCAGGCAGGGCACGCCGAAGCGGGATGCCACCTGGGCGATGGCGGCGCCCTCCATCTCCACCGCCTGGGCGCGGAAGTCGCGGTGCAGCCGGTCGCGCGTGGCGCCGCAGTTCAGGAACTGGTCGCCGGTCAGGATGGTGCCCCAGCGCACGGACGGCCGGCGCGGCGCGCCGCCGGTGACGGCCGCCGGCATCTCCGGAAGTTCCACGCTCTCCAGCACCGGCCGCAGCTTCGCCTCCAGCCCGGCGTCGAGATCGTAGCCGTGGCTGTCGTCCATGCCGGGCAGCGGGAAGGCGCCGGGCTGGTAGACCCTCATGGTGCCGGACACCAGCGCGCCATAGTCGTGCTGCACCAGCCGGCGCCCCACCACCACGTCGCCGACCGACAACTCCGGGTCGAGCCCGCCCGCCACGCCGGAGAAGAGCAGAACCCGGCAGTCGAACCGCTCCAGCAGCAGCGTCGCCACCGTGGCGGCGTTGACCTTGCCGATGCCGGCCTCCACCAGCACCGCCGGCTTGCCGTCCAGCAGGCCGCGGCGGAAGACGAAGCCGGCGACGCGGCGCTCGTCCGTGCCGGCGAAGTGCCCGCCGAAATGGGCGATCTCCTCGGGAATGGCGCAGATGATGCCGAGCGGGCGCGAGGCGGCCTTGGATGCCGCCGTGCGCAGCAGCGACAGCGCCTCGGCATTGCCGGCGGCCTCGGCCATGGCGAGCGGCGTCTGCCCGTCGTCCGCCGGCTGCGCGGGGTCGGCGCCGTGGTCCAGCAGCAACGCGATCATGTCCAGTTGCCCGTGCTGGACGGCGGCCATCAGCGGCGTGAAGCCGCGCTGCTGCCGGGCGTTGGCGTCGGCCCCGTGCGACAGCAGCAGGCGCGCCAGGGGGATGTTGCGTGCCGCCGTCGCGGAGTGGATGGGACGGATCTGGGTCGGGTTGCTGGCGGCCTGGTTGGCGTCGGCGCCGCGGGTCAGCAGCATCTCCGCCAACTCCTGCCGGCTGAAATAGCAGGCCAGCGCCAGCGGGAAGAATCCATCGGGCGCGTACGAGGCGATGGCGCCGGGATCGCGGTCCAGCAATGCTGCGACCTTGGCCGTCTCCCCCAGGGCGCAGGCCTCGAACAGGCTCAACTCCGGCTTGGCGGCGGCGAGCGCGCGGGCGACATGCTCCTGGCGGTAGTAGATGGCGGTCAGGATCGGCGTGGCGCCGTTGGGGCCGCGCGCGTCGAGCAGGGACGGATCGACCGTCGCCATGGCCAGCGCCGCCTCGGCGTCGCCCGCCACCACCAGCTTCAGCAGCTCCGCCAGAACAGCCTTCCCGTTCGCCATCGCGTCCCCCCGCATTGTCCATTCTTGCTGGTAATCCATATATCCTGTCCCCATGCCCGATGTACCCAGCCATGACGCCGCGCTCCTGCCGCCCGCCATCGCGGGCTGGTTCCGCTCGCGCGGCTGGAGCCCGCACGCGCACCAGCTTGAGATGGTCCGGGCGGCCCGGGACGGCGCCAGCGCCCTGCTGATCGCGCCCACCGGCGGCGGCAAGACCCTGGCGGGGTTCCTGCCCAGCCTGATCGAGCTGTCGGAGCGCCCGCGCGAGGGGCTGCACACGCTCTACATCTCACCGCTGAAGGCGCTGGCGGTGGATGTCCGGCGCAACCTGGAAATCCCGGTCGCCGAGCTGCGCCTGCCGATCCGGGCCGAGACCCGCACCGGCGACACGCCCGAGGCCAAGCGCAAGCGCCAGCGCACGCACCCGCCGCATGTGCTGATGACGACGGTGGAGAGCCTGGCGCTGCTGCTGTCCTACAAGGACGCCGCCGACATCTTCCGGGGCTTGCGCTGCGTCATCGTCGACGAGCTGCACGCGCTGGCCGGCACCAAGCGCGGCGACCAGCTGGCGCTGGGACTGGCGCGCCTGTCGACCCTCGCCCCGCACGCCCGCCGCGTCGGCCTGTCGGCCACGGTGGCGCACCCGGACGCGCTGCGCGCCTTCCTCTCCCCCACGGCCGATCCCGCCGACCCCCAGGTGCGCACGGTGCTTGGCCGGGGCGGCGCCCGGGCCGAGGTGGAAATCCTGGAGACCGAGGCCTACCTGCCCTGGTCGGGCCACATGGCGACGCACTCGGCCAAGGAGATCTACGAGCGCATCCGGGTCAACGGCACCACCCTGGTCTTCGTCAACACCCGCGCCCAGGCGGAGATGGTGTTCCAGGAGCTTTGGCGGCTGAACGAGGAGAACCTGCCGATCGGCCTGCACCATGGCAGCCTGGCGGTGGAGCAGCGCCGCAAGATCGAGGGCGCCATGGCCGAGGGGCGGCTGCGCGCCGTCGTCGCCACCGCCTCGCTGGATCTGGGCATCGACTGGGCCTCGGTCGATCTGGTGGTGCAGGTCGGAGCGCCCAAGGGGGTGAGCCGGCTGCTGCAGCGCATTGGGCGCGCCAACCACCGGCTGGACGAGCCGAGCCGCGCCCTGCTGGTCCCCGCCAACCGCTTCGAGGTGCTGGAGTGCCGCGCCGCGCTGGAGGCGGTCGCCGACGGCACGCTGGACGGCGACCGACCCCGCCCCGGTGCCCTGGACGTGCTGGCGCAGCACCTGGTGCTGACCGCCTGCTCCGGCCCGCTGGACGCGGACGCCTTATATGCAGAGGTGGCGGGCGCCGCCCCTTATGCCGGGCTGAGCCGGGCCGAGTTCGACGCCGTGCTCGACTTCGTCGCCACGGGCGGCTACGCGCTCGGCAGCTACGACCGGTTCAAGCGGCTGCGGCAGACCGAGGACGGCAGCTGGGAGGTCACCTCCGCCATGGTCGCCCGGCAGGCCCGGATGAATGTCGGCACCATCGTCGAGGAGGCGACGCTGAAGGTTCGCCTGGGCCGCCAGTATCTCGGCGAGGTCGAGGAGTACTTCATCCAGGGGCTGGTGCCTGGCGACACCTTCCTGTTCGCGGGCCAGCTGCTGAAGTTCCTGGGCGTGCGGGAGATGGACGCGCAGGTCGCCAAGGGCGGCCAGGGCCAGCCGAAGATCCCCGCCTACATGGGCGGTCGCCTGCCGATCTCCAGCCATCTGGCCGACCGGGTGCGGGCCATGCTGTCCGACCCGGAGCACTGGAACGCGCTGCCCGAGGCGGTGCGGGAATGGTTGCGGCTGCAGCGCTGGCGCTCCTCCCTGCCCGGCCCCGACGGGCTGCTGGTGGAGACCTTCCCCCGCAATGGCCGCGAGTACCTGGTCGCCTACTGCTTCGAGGGGCGCAACGCCCACCAGACGCTGGGCATGCTGCTGACCCGGCGGATGGAGCGGGCGGGCCTGTCGCCCCTGGGCTTCGTCGCGACCGACTACGTCGTGGCCGTCTGGTCCCTCAAGCCCGTGCGCGACGTGGAGGCGCTGTTCGACCAGGACATGCTGGGCGACGATCTGGAGGCCTGGATGGACGAGTCCAGCATGCTCCGCCGCACCTTCCGCAACGTCGCCATCATCGCCGGCCTGATCGAGCGCCGGCATCCCGGCCAGGAGAAGAGCGGCCGGCAGGTCATGTTCTCCGCCGATTTGATCTACGACGTGCTGCGCCGGCACGACCCTCATCACGTCCTGCTGCGCGCCACCCGCGCCGACGCCGCCACCGGCTTCACCGACGTGCGCCGCCTGTCCGACCTGCTGGCCCGCGCCCGCGGCCGGATCGAGCACCGCCGGCTGGAGCGCATGTCGCCGCTGGCCGTGCCGGTGGTGCTGGAGATCGGCCGGGTGAGCGTGCGCGGCGACGCCACCGACGCGGCGCTCGAGGAAGCCGCCGACGAGATCATCCGCGAGGCCATGCCGGAGCTGGCGCCGCCGAGCGACGGGCAGGCGCGGCTGCCGTTGTGAGGGGGCGGTCGTTGAGGCCGAGACCGCGTCACCCCTTTACCCGTCACCCCGGCGCAGGCCGGGGCCCAGGGGTTGCAGTGGGATGCGGCTGATGCAGAACGGGTGTGGTTCGTAGGTCGCATGGAGCCGAAGGCGCAATGCGACATGATCGGGCCGAGGCAATGTCGCATTGCGCTGCGCTCCATGCGACCTACGGGCCGGCTTCATCGACGGTGCATTGCTGCAACCCCTGGGTCCCGGCCTGCGCCGGGATGACGAACAAGGAAGAGCGGCGCGCACCTCACCCCGCTTGACACCGCCCGCCGCCATGCGACCTTCGGGGTACCGCCGCCCTGGAGCACAGCATGGATGCCGCCGTCGCCTACGGTCTCGACAATTTCCCCATCTACCTGACCTACGCCCTATCGCTGGGGCTGCTGCTGGCGGGGTTCGTAGCCGCCTATATGTGGATCACGCCCTATCGCGAGATCACGCTGATCCGCCAGGGCAACAACGCCGCGGCCGTCAGCTTCACCGGCGTGCTGATCGGCTTCGCCCTGCCGCTGGCGAGCGTCGCGTCCGCCACGACCTATGTGCTGGACATGCTGATGTGGAGCGTCATCGCGCTGGTCGGCCAGCTGGTGGCCTTCCTGCTGGCGGGCCGGCTGATGGGCGATCTGCGCCAGGGGATCGAGGAGGACAAGGTCAGCTACGGCATCCTGGTCGCCGGCCTGTCCATCACCACCGGGATCATCAACGCCGCCTCGCTGTCTTACTGAGCGGCGGCCGGCATACGGCCCCAACTACGGCAACGTGTCGCTGCCCCCTTCGGCGGCTTTACAGGGGCGTTCGCGCTATGTTCCAGTCCGGCCCGAACCTGATCCCGGGCCCCGGCATGACCAGCATCGACTTCACCCTGAACGGCGCGCGGCTGACCGCCGACCTGTCCGGCGCGCTCTGGTGGGCGGAGCGGCGCTGGCTGGTGGTCGCCGATTTGCATCTGGAGAAGGGCTCGGCCTTTGCGACGCGCGGCCAGTTCCTGCCGCCCTACGACACCGCTGCCACCCTGTCGCGCCTGGAGGAGGCCTGCGCCCGGCTGGACCCGGCGCGCGTGATCTGCCTGGGCGACAGCTTCCACGACCGCCGCGCCGCCGAGCGCGTGTCGGCGGCGGACGGGCGGCGCATCCAGGATCTCACGGCCGCGCGCGACTGGGTCTGGATCGCCGGCAACCACGACCCCGCCCCGCCGAAGGAATGGGGCGGCAGCGTCGTGGAGGAGATCACCGAGGGCCCGCTGGTGCTGCGGCACGAGGCGCTGCCCGGTCCCGTCGCCGGCGAGGTGTCCGGCCACTACCACCCCAAGGCCGCTGTCGGCACCCGCGCCGGCCGGATCAGCGCGCGCTGCTTCGCCACCGACGGCATGCGCCTGATCCTGCCCGCCTTCGGCGCCTTCACCGGCGGGCTGAACGTCCTGTCCCCGGCCATCGGCGCCCTGCTGGGCCGCCGCTTCACCGCCATCCTGCTGGGCCGGGACAAGCTGCACGCCTTCCCGGCGGAGCGGCTGGCGCCTTGAGGCCGTCTGGCCGGTGCCGCATTTCTCACAGGCATAGGACTAATCCGAAAGTTCGGAGTGCGCGTACAAGTGGGTGAGAGAGGGCCTAGGCCCGTTCCGTCACCCCTGGTACCCGCGTGTCCGACCCGTCGCCTCCAATCATCGTCTGGTTCCGCCAGGACCTCCGCCTGTCCGACAATCCGGCCCTGTCCGCCGCCGACGGCCGTACGGTGCTGCCCGTCTACATCCTGGACGAGGAGGCGCCGGGCGCCTGGGGCATCGGCGGGGCGGCGCGCTGGTGGCTGCATCACAGCCTGACGGCGCTGGCCGAGGGGCTGGCGGCACGCGGCCTGCCGCTGGTGCTGCGGCGGGGCCCGGCGGGGCGGGAACTGTCGGCGCTGATGGCCGAGACGGGCGCCGACACCGTCCACTGGAACCGCTGCTACGAGCCCTACGCCACCAAGCGTGACGCCGCCATCAAGGCGGAGTTCGCCGAGCGCGGCCTGGCCGCCCGCAGCTTCAACGGCAGCCTGCTGGCCGAGCCCTGGACGCTGAAGACCGGCGCCGGCCAGCCCTACCGGGTCTTCACCCCCTTCTGGAAGGCGCTGCTGGCCGCCCCGCCGCCCGAGCCGCCCCTGCCCGTCCCCGGGGGCCTGCGCCCGCCCGCGCGGGTGCCGGCCGCCGACGATCTGGCGTCCTGGCGGCTGCTGCCGACCCGGCCGGACTGGGCTGGCGGCCTGCGCGAGACCTGGACGCCCGGGGAGGCCGGGGCCCAGGCGCGCCTCGCCGATTTCCTGGACGGGCCGGTCGCCGGCTATAAGACGATGCGCGACTTTCCCGGCGTCGAGGGCACTTCGCGCCTCGCCGCCCACCTGCATTTCGGCGAGGTCTCGCCGCGGCAGGTCTGGGCGGCGGCGCGGATGCTGGAAGCCGTCGAAGGCGGGACCGGCACGTCGGGAATCGACTCATTCCTCCGCGAAATCGGCTGGCGTGAGTTCTGTTACAATCTCCTTTATAATTACCCCGATATACCTGATAGGCCGCTCAACCCTCGATTCGAGGCATTTCCCTGGACGCCAGACGCCACAACGCTTTCCGCCTGGCAGCGCGGCCGCACCGGCTATCCGATCGTGGATGCCGGCATGCGCCAGCTCTGGCGGACCGGCTGGATGCACAACCGGGTGCGGATGATCGTCGGGTCCTTCCTGGTGAAGCATCTGCTGCAGCCCTGGCAGGCGGGCGAGGCTTGGTTCTGGGACACGCTGGTGGACGCCGACCTGGCCAACAATGCCTGCGGCTGGCAGTGGATCGCCGGCTGCGGCGCGGACGCCGCCCCCTATTTCCGCGTCTTCAACCCGGTCCTGCAGTCCCGCAAGTTCGATCCCGAGGGCGCCTACATCAGGCGCTGGGTGCCCGAACTGGCCGGCCTGCCGGACGCATGGCTGCACGAGCCCTGGACGGCGCCGGCGGACGTGCTGCGCCGGGCCGGTGTGACGCTGGGCACGGTCTATCCGCGCCCGATCGTGGATCTTGCCGCCGGCCGCGACCGCGCGCTGGCGGCCCTGGCGACGCTCGGGGAAGCGTCGTGACCAACATAGGCAAGGCAAGGGGTTTGGGGGCATGAGGATCGCCGTTATCGGGGCGGGCATCACGGGGCTGGGCGCCGCATGGCTGCTGGACCGCCAGGGCCACGACGTGACGCTGTTCGAGCAGAACGACTATATCGGCGGCCATTCCAACACGGTGGAGGCGCCTGGCATCGACGGCACGCCGATCCCGGTGGACACCGGCTTCATCGTCTTCAACGAGGCGACCTACCCGAACCTGATCCAGCTCTTCGCGCACCTGGGCGTGCCGACCGACGCGTCGGACATGTCCTTCGCCGTCAGCCTGGACCGCGGCAAGCTCGAGTACTCCGGTAGCAACCTGGCCGGCATGTTCGCGCAGAAGCGCAACCTGCTCTCGCCCGGCTACCACATGATGCTGCGCGACATACTGCGCTTCTACAAGCACGCGCCGGCGGTGCTGGACGACGCCATGGCCGGCGACACGACGCTGGGCGAGTACCTGGTCCAGGGGCGCTACGGCCACCGCTTCATCTACGACCATCTGCTGCCCATGGGTGCGGCCATCTGGTCCTGCTCCATCGCGGACATGCTGGCCTTCCCGGTGCGCAGCTTCGTGCGCTTCTTCGTGAACCACGGGCTGCTGCAGCTGAAGGACCGGCCGCAATGGCGCACGGTGCGCGGCGGCAGCCGGACCTATGTCCGCATGATCACCGCGTCCTTGCGCGGCGCCATCCACCGCAACCGCGCCATCACCAGCCTGCGCCGCACGCCCCAGGGGGTGGAGGTGCAGGACACGGACGGCCGGACCGAGAGCTTCGAGCATGTCGTGGCCGCCTGCCACGCCGACCAGGCGCTGGCGCTGCTCGCCGATCCCAGCGACGAGGAGCGGCGGGTGCTGGGCGCCTTCCGCTACCAGCTGAACCGCGCCGTGCTGCACCGCGACCCGGCCCTGATGCCGAAGCGGCCGCGCGCCTGGTGCAGCTGGAACTACCTGGCCCAGGGCACCCGCGACCGCGACGCCAAGGTGGCCGTGACCTACTGGATGAACATGCTGCAGGGGCTGGACCCGCGCTCGCCGCTGTTCGTCACGCTGAACCCGATCGTCGAGCCACTGCCGGCCCTGAAGATCCGCGAGTTCATCTACGACCATCCGATGTTCGACAGCGCTGCCGTGCGGGCCCAGGGCGAGCTGTGGCGCATCCAGGGTGTGCGCAACACCTGGTTCTGCGGCGCCTATTGCGGCTACGGCTTCCATGAGGACGGGCTGTCGGCCGGCCTGGCGGTGGCGGAGTCGCTGGGAGCCAAGCGGCCCTGGGACGTGGCCGACGTCTCCCCCGCCGGCCGCAACGCCCGCCCGCGCCCGCGCGGCGCCGAAGTGGCGGCGGCCGACTGATGGCCGGACCCCACGCCCTCTATGTCGGCAGGGTGATGCACCGGCGGCTGAAGCCGTTCCGGCACCGGCTGGACTACAGGGTCTTCTACTGCCTGCTCGACCTGGACCGGCTGGCGGAGCTGCCGCGCCTGATGCCGCACAACCGGCGGGGCCTGCTGTCCTTCCAGGACCGCGACCACGGCCACCGCGACGGAAGGCCGCTGCGGCCCTGGGCGGAGGCGACTCTCGCGGCGCGCGGCATCGATCTCGGCGGCGGGCCGATCCGGCTGCTCTGCTTCCCGCGGGTGCTGGGCTTCACCTTCAACCCGCTGAGCATCTATTTCTGCCACCGGCCGGACGGGCGGCTCGGCGCCGTCATCTACGAGGTCAAGAACACCTTCGGTGACCAGCATTGCTACGTGCTGCCGGTGGATGGGCGCGACGGCCCGGTCGTCCATGCCCAGGCCAAGGAGTTCCACGTCTCACCCTTCATCGGCATGGAGGGGACCTACCGGTTCCGCATCCGCCCGCCGGACGAGCGCCTGTCGGTGCTGATCCGGCAGAGCGACCCGGAGGGCGAGCTGCTGGTGGCGGCGCTGACCGGCGACCGCCGCGACCTGGACGATGGCGCGCTGGCTTCCGCCTTCCTCACCCATCCGCTGATGACGCTCAAGGTCGTCGGCGCCATCCACTGGGAGGCGCTGAAGCTCTGGCTGAAGGGCGCCACCTTCCACCGCCGCCCCGAGCCGCCCGTGCGGCCGGCCGGCGGTCCGCGCATCGCTTGAACCACGTACGCTTCAACTCGGGGATCATCGCATCATGAACGACGGCAGCTACCAGGGCGTGGAGCGCAACGAGCTCGCGGTCAGCCACCGCAAGCCGGGCTACACCCCGTCGCGCTGGATGCGGCTCCTGCTGGGCATGGGCCCCGGGCTGCGGCTGGGCGCGGTCACGGTGGTGATGCCCGACGGGGCGGTGCACCGCTTCCGCGGCAAGGCGCCCGGCCCCGACGCGGTGCTGGTGGTGCATGACGACCGCATGGCCCGGCGCTTCATCGTCGGCGGCACGCTGGGCTTCTGCGAGTCCTACCTCGACGGCGACTGGAGCAGCCCCGACGTGCCCGCCCTGTTCGAGCTGGCGCTGCGCAACGAGGAGGCGCTGGAGAAGGTGCTGTACGGCCATGGCTGGTTCCGGGCCGTGTCCTGGGTCTTCCACAAGCTGAAGCCCAACACCCGCAAGGGCAGCCGCCGCAACATCGCCTACCATTACGACCTCGGGAACGACTTCTACCGGCTGTGGCTGGATGAGACCATGACCTACTCCTCGGCCGTCTATGCGGCGGAGGGCGAGGATTTGGCCGAGGCGCAGCGGCGCAAATATGCCGAGATGTGCCGGCGCATGGATTTGCAGCCCGGGCACCATGTGCTGGAGATCGGCTGCGGCTGGGGCGGCTTCGCGGAGTACGCGGCCGGCACGGTCGGCGCGCGCGTCACCGCCATCACCATCAGCCAGGAGCAGTTCGCCTTCGCCACCGAGCGCATGAAGCGCGCCGGCCTGTCGGACAAGGTCGAGATCAGGCTGCAGGACTATCGCGACCTGAAGGGGCAGTTCGACCGGATCGCATCCATCGAGATGTTCGAGGCGGTGGGCGAGAAATACTGGCCGGTCTATTTCGAGACGGTGCGCGAGCGCCTGAAGCCCGGCGGCAGGGCGACGCTGCAGATCATCACCATCGCCGACCAGTTCTACGACCGCTACCGGACCAGCGCCGACTACATCCAGAAATACATCTTCCCCGGCGGCATGCTGCCCTCCCCCACCGCGCTGAAGCGCGAGGTGGAGCGGGCCGGCTTGGCCTGGCAGGGCTCCGACGGTTTCGCGCTGGACTATGCCCGCACCCTGGACGAGTGGCAGAAGCGCTTCCAGGCGGCGTGGCCGACCATCCAGGCGATGGGCTTCGACGCCCGCTTCAAGCGCATGTGGGAGCAGTATCTCTGGTACTGCGAGGCGGGTTTCAAGACCGGCTGCATCGACGTGGTGCAGGCGACGGTGGCGCGGGAGTAGCGGTTCCCGTGGCGGCCCCCGCCCGCCTCTCCCCCTTGCGCCTGCTGGCCTTCGGCGGGCCGGCCCTGCCGCTGGCGGCGCTGACCCTGCCGGTCTTCGTCTTCCTGCCGGCGCATTACGCGACGCTGGGACTCAGCCTCGGCACCATCGGCTGGGTGCTGCTGCTGTCGCGCCTGTGGGACGGGGTGACGGACCCGCTGGTCGGCTGGCTGTCCGACCGTACCGGCGGGCGGCTGGGGCGGCGGCGGCCCTGGGTGCTGGCCGGCACGCCGCTGGTCTGCCTCGCCGTCTGGTTCCTGCTGGTGCCGTCGCCGGGTGCCGGGGCCGCGTACCTGCTGGGCTGGAGCTTCGCGCTCTATCTCGGCTGGACCATGGTCATCGTGCCGCTGACCGCCTGGGGCGCCGAGCTCTCCGGCGACTATGACGAGCGCACCCGCATCAGCGGCTGGCTGAACGGCCTGGCGGTGCTGGGCACCGTCGTCGCCATGGTGCTGCCGGTGGTGGCGGGGACCGCGGATCAGGGCACGTCCGACCAGGGCGGCGCGCTGTACGTCATCGCCCTCTTCACCCTCGCCGCCCTGCCATTAACCATAGCATTTCTGCTGGCATTCGTGCCCGAGCCGAAGTTTTCGGCCACGGCGCCGGTAGGGTTCGCCGACGGCGCGCGAATAATGCGCGCCAACGCCCCTTTCCGAAGACTGGTCCTGGCCTATGTCCTTAACGGATTGGCGAACGGCTTGCCGGCCCAGCTCTTCCTCTTCTTCGTGCAGCACGTGCTCGGGGAGGCGGGCATGGCCGGCCCCCTGCTGGTCGCCTACTTCATCAGCGGCATCGCGGCGGTCCCCCTGTGGCTGTGGTTGAGCAAGAGGTTCGGCAAGCACCGGGTCTGGTCCTGGGCCATGCTCTGGGCCTGCGCTTGGTTCGCGACCGTGCCCCTGCTGGAGCCCGGCGACGGCACGCTGTTCCTGGCGGTCTGCCTGCTGACGGGTGCCGCGCTGGGAGCGGACCTGGTGCTGCCGGCCGCCATGCAGGCAGACGTGGTGGACGAGGACACGGTGCGGACGGGCACGCCGCGCACCGGGCTCTACTTCGCCCTCTGGGGCTTGGCGACGAAGCTGGCGCTGGCGCTGGCCGCCCTGGGCCTGCCGCTGGCCGAGGCGGCGGGCTTCAGCGCGGGCGGACCGAACGATGCCCGGGCGCTGTGGGCGCTGACCCTGCTCTACAGCCTGGTTCCGATCGGCTTCAAGCTGGCCGCCATCGCGCTCATGCGCGGCTACGAGATCACGCCCGAGCGGCAGGCGGAGAACCGCCGCCTGATCGAGGCCCGGGCGCTTTCATAGGAGTGAAGGGTCGATGCTGCGGAAGTGGTTCGCGCTGGCGGCGCTGGCGCTGCTCGCGGGGTGCGGCGCCATGAAGCCCGAGGAGTTCGCCGGCAAGACGCCCGTGCTGAAGCTGGAGGAGTATTTCCAGGGCCGGACCCGCGCCTGGGGCCTGTTCCAGGACCGCTTCGGCAAGGTCCGCCGCCAGTTCGTGGTGGAGATCGAGGGCAAGTGGGACGGCAAGGTCCTGACCCTGGTCGAGGACTTCACCTATGACGACGGCGAGACCGAGCGCCGGGTGTGGGAGCTGACCAGGCTGGACGAGCACCGCTGGGAGGGCCGAACCCCCGACGCCATCGGCGTGGCCGAGGGGACCCTCTACGGCCCGGCCTTCCGATTCCGCTACGACTTCAACCTGAAGGTCGGCGACGGCCGCATGCGGGTGCATTTCGACGACTGGATGTTCCTCCAGCCCGGCGGCACCGTCCTGAACCGCGCCACCATGAGCAAGTTCGGCATCGACCTCGGCGAGGTCATCATCGCCTTCCGCCCCGCCGGCGAGGAGATGCCGACGCAGAAGGCGGCGGAGTAGTCATCATCCCTCGCCCCCCCAATTCCGTCATCCCGACGTTTGCGAAGCTGGCGCGCAGCGCCTAAGTCGGGACCCAGGGGTTGCAGCGGGATGCGGCCGATGCAGCACTCGTCTGGTTCGTAGGTCGCATGGAGCGGAGCGCAGTGCGACATGCTCCGGCCGGGGTGTCGCATTGCGGCTGCGCCTCCATGCGACCTACGGGCGCGCTTCATCAACCGTTCATGGCTGCAACCCCTGGGTCCCGGCTTTCGCCGGGATGACGGTCGGGAATAGAGGCGACGACTGAGGACTAAACCGCCGCCGTCGCCCGCTCCAGCCACTCCTGCTCCGCGCCCGAGAGCTGCGGCGCCAGGGCCCCGCGGACGCGGGCGTGGTAGGCGTTCAGCCAGGCGCGCTCATGGGCGTCCAGCAGATCAGGCTCCACCAGCGCCAGGTCGATCGGGCAGAGCGTCAGCGTTTCGAAGCCGTAGAGCGTGATCTGCGGGTCCGCCGGGGCGTTCCCCAGCTCCTCGGCCGGGCGCACGGCGATCAAATTCTCGATGCGGATGCCGTAGGCGCCGGTCTTGTAGAAGCCGGGCTCGTTGGACAGGATCATGCCCGGCAGCAGGGCGACGCTGTTCGGCATCTTGGCGATGCGCGCCGGCCCCTCATGGACCGACAGGAAGCTCCCCACCCCGTGGCCGGTGCCGTGGTCGTAGTCCAGCCCCTCCTGCCACAGGAACTGGCGGGCCAGCACATCCAGCTGCGAGCCGGTCGTGCCCTTCGGGAACAGCGCGCGGGAGAGCGCGATGTGCCCCTTCAGCACCAAAGTGAAGTGGCGCTTGGCCTCGGCCGGGGGCGTGCCGACGGCGACCGTGCGGGTGATGTCGGTGGTGCCGTCCAGATACTGGCCGCCGCTGTCGATCAGGTAGACGCTGTTGTTCTCGATGGTCCGGTTGGTCTTGGGCGTGGCGCGGTAATGCACCACCGCCCCGTTGGGCCCGGCGCCGGAGATGCTGTCGAAGCTGATGTCGCGGAACAGCTCGCCCTGGCGGCGGATGTCCAGCAGCCGGTCCGACGCGTCGATCTCGGTGAGCTTGCCCTTCGGCGCCTCGACCGAGAGCCAGCTGAGGAAGCGGGCCATGGCGGCGCCGTCGCGGCGGTGCGAGGCGCGGGCGCCCTCCAGCTCCACCGAATTCTTGGCGGCCTTGGGCAGCATGCAGGGGTCGGCCTCGCGCTCCACCTTGGCGCCGGCCCGGCCCAGCCGGTCGAAGATCCAGGCAGCGGCGGTGCCGGGGTCGACGCGGACGCGCCGTCCGGCCCGGCCCAGCTCGTCCAGCGCGGCGCCCAGCTCCTCGGCCGGGCGGACGGCGACCTGGTTGCCCAGGTGGGACTCGATGCCCGGCGCCAGCTTACGCCCGTCCACGAACAGATCGACCTCGCCCTCGTCGGTGATGGTGGCGAAGGACAGCGGCAGCGGCGTCGAGGGCACGTCTGAGCCGCGGATGTTCAGCAGCCAGGCGATGCTGTCGGGCTGGGTCAGCACGGCCGCGTTCTCGCCGCGCTTCTTCAGCTCGGCCGCGATCTCCGCCCGCTTGTCCGATGACGCCTTGCCGGCATAGCGCAGCTCGTGCGGCACCACGGGGCCCAGCGGCGCCGGCGGCTGGTCGGACCAGACGGCGTCGATCGGATTGTCCGGCACCGCCACCAGCTCGACGCCGGCCGGCGCCAGCACGGCGCGCATACGCTCGACCCAGCTGACCGTGTGCATCCAGGGATCGAAGCCCAGCTTGGCGCCGCGCGGCAGGTTCCGCGCCGCCCAGTCGCCGTGGAAGGTCTCTATCAGATGCTCGATGCCGTAGACGGCCTCGTCCACCTGCTGGCGGACCTGCAGCGTGTAGCGGCCGTCGACGAAGATGGCGGCGCGGTCCAGCAGCACCACGGCGGCACCGGCGGAACCGGTGAAGCCGGTGATCCAGGCCAGCCGCTCGGCCCGCAGCGGCACATACTCGCCCTGGTGCTCGTCGCCGCGCGGGACGACGAAGCCGTCCAGGCCGCGGCGGCGCAGCTCGGCGCGCAGGTCGGACACGCGACGGGCATGGTCGCCCTCCTCCGGCGGCGCCTTGGGGGCAAGATGCGTCTTGAGCGCGCGCAGCTGGTCGGCCAGCTCGCCGGTCACGGGGCGGCCCAGCAGCACCATCCAGCGGTCAGGGTCGACACCGGCGGGCGCCGCCGCGACGCCGGCCAGCAGGCCGCGCATGTCGGCGACGGAACGCTCGATGCCGGCCTCGGCCAGCAGGCGGGCGAGATGGTCGTCGCCCCGGTAGGAGGTCTGGCTGCTGTCCACGGGAATGCCTCGCGTCTGGAATTCGTGCGCGGGACCGTAGAGCGGAGCGGGGCCGCCGCGCAAGGGTGCCCGAGGAGATGCCGCGGGCCGCGGGGGCGCCGAGCCGCGATGCGGCGGGGCGGCGCCGATCGCGAGCGCGTCCCGCGGCCCGGGGGCGGGGCTAGACGAAGCTGAGCCCCGCCTTGGCGAAGGGCGTCACGCGCAGCCGCTTGCCCGTCGCGGCGAACAGGGCGTTGGCGACGGCCGGGGCGGCGACCGGCACCGCCTCCTCCCCCACCCCGCCCATGCGCTCGCCCGTCTCCAGTATGTGCACGTCGATGGCAGGGGTCTGCGCCAGGGTCAGCAGCGGATAGGCGTCGAAATTGCGCTGCTCCACCGCCCCGTCCTTCAGCGTGATCTCGCCGAACAGCGCCGCGCTCAGGCCGAAGATCAGCCCGCCCTCGACCTGCTGCCGGATGTTGCCGGGATTGCCGGCGATACCGCAATCGATGACGCCGGTCATGCGGTGCAGCTTCACGGCGCCGTCCGTCACCGACAGCTCGACCACCGCCGCCACGACCGACCCGTTGCCGCGCGAGAGCGCCACGCCCTGGTGGCGGCCCGGTGCGGCCTTGCCCCAGCCACCCGCCGCGGCGGCCTTCTCCAGCACCGCCAGCTCGCGCGGGAGGTGCTTCAGCAGGCGGCGGCGGTACTCGACCGGGTCCAGCTTCGCCTCGGCCGCCAGCTCGTCGGTGAAGCTCTCCAGGAAGAAGCAGTTCTGCGAGGTGCCCACCGAGCGCCAGAAGCCGACCGGCACGCCGTATTCGGCCTTGGTCAGCCGCGCCATGTAGCCGGGGAAGGCGTAGGGCGGCTTGGCCGCGTACATCAGGCCGATGAAGTCCACCGGCGGGCGCTGGCCCTTCTGACCCTGGACGCTGTGGTCCAGTAGCGACTCGCAGGCGGCGTCGAAGCGCAGCGCCACCGGCATGCCGTCCGGCCCCAGCCCCGCCATGATGCGGGCGGCGGCGGCGGGGCGGTAGAAGCCGTGCGTCATGTCCTCCTCGCGGCTCCAGATCAGCTTGACGGGCTGGCCCACCTGCCGCGCGATCTCCACCACCTGCCGGACATAGTCGATCTCGATCCGCCGGCCGAAGCCGCCGCCGGCAGGCATGGTGTGGATCACCACCTTCTCCGGCGCGATGCCCAGCTGCTTCGCGACCATATCCTTGATCACCGACTGGTTCTGCGTCGCCAGCCAGAGTTCGACGCCGTCCCGGGTCACGCGGGCGGTGCCGTTCATCGGCTCCATCGGCGCATGGTCGAGGAAGGGCGCCTCGTAGACGGCCTCGACGCGGCGGACGGCCCCCGCCAGCGCCGCATCGTGGTCGGCCCGGATCTTCGCCGGATCCTGGCCGGGCGCGGCGAAGACCGCCTCGCCCCGCCCGGCCGCCTCGCGCAGCAGGCCGGCATAGTCGGCGCTGCTGTGCCCGGCGTTGGGGCCGGCATTCCAGGCGGGCGACAGCGCGTCCAGCCCCTTCTTGGCCGCCCACCAGCCCGTGGCGACCACGGCGACGGCGTTCTCCAGCCGCACCACCTTGCGCACGCCGCGCACCTTCAGCGCCGGCGCCGGATCGACCGACCCGAGCGTGCCGCCGAAGACCGGGCACTGGGCGATCGTCGCCACCAGCAGCCCCGGCAGCGAGAAGTCGATGCCGTACTCGGCGCTGCCGTCCACCTTGGCGGGGGTGTCCAGGCGCGGCATGGGCCTGCCGATGACGCTCCACTGCTCCCGCGCCTTCAGCGGCACCTCCGACGGCGGCGTCAGCAAGGCCGCCACCGGCGCCAGCTCGCCATAGCCGGCCAGGCGCTCGCTCGGCGGGTGCTTCACCACGCCGTAGCGGGCGACGCAGTCCTCGGGATTGACGCCCCAGCGCGTGGCCGCGGCCTGCAGCATCATCATCCGGGCGGCGCCGGCGGCGCGGCGCAGCGGCTCGAACTGCGAGTAGGTTCCCATGCTGCCGAAGGTGGCGTAGACGGCTCCGCCGAAGGGCTTGATGAAGTAGGCGGGCTCGATCGGCGCCATCTCGACGCGGACGTGCTTGTACTCGACCTCCAGCTCCTCCGCGACCGCCTGGGCCAGCGTGCTGCCGGTGCCCTGGCCGATCTCGGTGGTGGCGGTGTAGATGGTCACGGCGCCGTCCGGCCCGATGCGCAGGAAGCCGTTCACCACCGTGCCGCCGGGCATGCCGGCCTCGGCCCGCTTGGCCCCCAGGGGCAACTCGAAGCCCAGGACCAGCCCGGCCGCGCCGGTGGCGGCCAGGAAGCCCCGCCGTGAAAGGGTCGGGCTCATGCCGGCGCCCTCCCCGGGGCGGCGTCGGCGACCATGCCGGCGGCGCGGCGGATGGCCTTGCGGACGCGGGTGTAGGTGCCGCAGCGGCAGAGATTGGTCATGGCCTCGGCGATGTCGGCGTCGGTCGGCTGCGGCTTCTCGGCCAGCAGGGCGGCGGCGGCCATGATCATGCCGGACTGGCAGTAGCCGCACTGCGGCACCTGCTCCTCGATCCAAGCCTTCTGCAGCGGATGCGAGCGGTCGGTCGACAGGCCCTCGATGGTGGTGATGCGCTGGTCGGCCGCGCCCTCCACCGGCAGCGAGCAGCTGCGCACCGGCACGCCGTCCACATGCACCGTGCAGGCGCCGCACAGCGCGGCGCCGCAGCCGAACTTGGTGCCGGTCAGCCCCAGCTCCTCGCGCAGCACCCACAGCAGCGGCGTGTCGGCATCCGCCTCCACCTCCCGCCTCGACCCATTGACCGTCAGAGCGTATTTCACCCTCGCTCTCCTCTCGTGCCTGGAGTTGCGAACCCTTTCCCAGACTGGGCTGTACTCCTCCCTCCCCGGCATGTCCCGAAACGTTACGGCCGGGTTACACGAATTTACGGCGGGGCAATTGGCACGACCGGATTGGAACAGAAACCCGCCCCGGAGCATCACATGCGTCACATAAAGATATCTTTATGTTTGAAAGCGTGGGTCGGGGCGTGTAAGTTGCGATCGACCGGCCGCCCTCCCTGGCGGCCTTCGCCGTTTGCCTGGAGGCGCCTCCCATGCCGCGCATGACCCGCGACGACCGCCTGACGCTGCTGCCCCGCCTGATGGCCGAGCGCATCCTGGTGCTGGACGGCGCCATGGGCACCATGATCCAGACCTACAAGCTGGACGAGGACGGCTACCGGGGCGAGCGCTTCCGTGATTGGAAGCAGGACGTCAAGGGCAACAACGACCTGCTGAACCTCAGCCAACCGGCCATCGTGAAGGCGATCCACGCCGAGTACCTGGCCGCCGGCGCCGACATCCTCGAGACCAACACCTTCAGCGCCACCACCATCGCCATGGCCGACTACGGCATGGAGGAGCTGGCGTACGAGCTGAACCTCGAGGGCGCCCGTCTGGCGCGAGAGGCCGCCGACGAGGCCGAGGCGAAGGACCCGTCCCGCCCGCGCTACGTCGCCGGCGCGCTCGGTCCCACCAACCGCACCGCCAGCATCAGCCCGCTGGTCACCGACCCCGGCTTCCGCAACGTCGATTTCGACGAGCTGCGCGCGGCCTACGCCGAGCAGACCCGGGGCCTGATCGACGGCGGCGCCGACCTGCTGCTGGTGGAGACGGTGTTCGACACGCTGAACGCCAAGGCCGCCCTGTTCGCCATCGACGAGGTGCTGGAGGAGACGGGGCTGCGCCTGCCGGTCATGATCTCTGGCACCATCACCGACCGCTCCGGCCGCACCCTGTCGGGCCAGACGACCGAGGCCTTCTGGAACAGCGTGCGCCACGCCCGGCCCTTCTCCATCGGGCTGAACTGCGCTCTCGGCGCCGAGCTGATGCGCCCCTATGTGCAGGAGCTTAGCCGGGTCGCCGACGCCTTCGTGTCCGCCTATCCCAATGCCGGCCTGCCCAACGAGTTCGGCGCCTATGACGAGACGCCGGCCCAGACCGCCGCCCACCTGCAGGGCTGGGCGCAGGACGGGCTGGTCAACATCGTCGGCGGCTGCTGCGGCACCACGCCGCCGCACATCAAGGCCATCGCCGAGGCGGTCCGGGGCGTGAAGCCCCGCCCGCCCGTGGAGCGCCCCGCCCGCATGCGCCTCGCCGGCCTGGAGCCGTTCGAGATGCCGGCCTTCTGAGCCGGTTGTCCCCTGCCAAGACGCCTTCCCGAAGCGCCCTACCGGAATTGAAGCGATGACCGAACCCCGCACCGCGATCTTCGTCAATGTCGGCGAGCGCACCAACGTCACCGGCTCGGCCAAGTTCAAGAAGCTGATCCTGGAGGGCCAGTTCGACCAGGCGCTGGACGTCGCCCGCCAGCAGGTGGAGAACGGCGCCCAGGTCATCGACGTCAACATGGACGAGGCGATGCTGGACAGCGAGGCGGCGATGGTCCGCTTCCTGCGCCTGATCGCGTCCGAGCCCGACATCGCCCGGGTCCCGGTCATGATCGACAGCTCCAAATGGAGCGTCATCGAGGCCGGGCTGAAGAACGTCCAGGGCAAGGCCATCGTCAACTCCATCAGCCTGAAGGAGGGCGAGGCGCCCTTCGTCGAGCAGGCGCGGAAGGTGCGCCGCTACGGCGCCGCCGTCGTGGTCATGGCCTTCGACGAGCAGGGCCAGGCCGACACCGCCGCCCGCAAGTTCGAGATCTGCAAGCGCAGCTACGACATCCTGGTGCAGAAGGTCGGCTTCCCGCCCGAGGACATCATCTTCGACCCGAACATCTTCGCGGTCGCCACGGGCATCGAGGAGCACAACAACTACGCGGTCGAGTTCATCGAGGCGACCAGGCGCATCCGGGCCGAGCTGCCGGGCGCCCATGTCTCCGGCGGCCTGTCCAACGTCTCCTTCAGCTTCCGCGGCAACAACCCCGTCCGCCAGGCGATGCACTCGGTGTTCCTGCTGCACGCCATCCGGGCGGGCATGGACATGGGCATCGTCGACGCCGGCGCCCTGCCGGTCTACGAGGACATCCCCGCGGAGCTGCGCGAGCGGGTCGAGGACGTGATCCTGAACCGGCGCCCGGACGCCACCGACCGGCTGCTGGAGATCGCCGACAAGTACAAGGGCGGCGGCACCAAGAAGGAGGCCGACCTCAGCTGGCGCCAGGCCGACGTGCAGGGCCGCCTGACCTATGCGCTGGTCCACGGCATCACCGAATGGATCGACGAGGATGTGGAGGAGGCGCGGCTCCAGACCAGCCGGCCGCTCGACGTCATCGAGGGGCCGCTGATGGACGGCATGAACGTCGTCGGCGACCTGTTCGGCGCCGGCAAGATGTTCCTGCCCCAGGTCGTGAAGTCCGCCCGCGTCATGAAGAAGGCCGTGGCCTACCTGCTGCCCTTCATCGAGGCGCAGAAGGATGCGGGCGCCTCGGAGACCAACGGCAAGGTGCTGATGGCGACCGTGAAGGGCGACGTCCACGACATCGGCAAGAACATCGTCGGCGTGGTCCTGCAGTGCAACAACTTCGAGGTCATCGACCTCGGCGTCATGGTGCCGGCCGCCAAGATCATGGAGGTCGCCAAGGCCGAGAAGGTCGACATCATCGGCCTGTCCGGCCTGATCACGCCCTCGCTGGACGAGATGGTGTACTTCGCCAAGGAGATGACGCGCGAGGGGCTGAAGCTCCCGCTGCTGATCGGCGGCGCCACCACCAGCAAGGTCCACACCGCCGTCAAGATCGACCCGAACTATGCCGGCCCGGTGGTCCATGTCATGGACGCCAGCCGCGCCGTGGGTGTCGCCTCCAACCTGATGTCGCCGACCGCGCGCGACGGCTACGTGTCCGATCTCAAGGCCGACTACGCCCGCATGCGCGAGGCCCATGCCCGCGCCCAGGCCGGCCGCGCCCGGCTGCCGATCGCCGACGCCCGCGCCAACCGCACCCGAATCGACTGGGCCGCTTATGAGCCGCCGCAGCCGCTGAAGCCCGGCATCACGGTCTTCGAGGATTACGACCTGGCCGAACTGACCCGCCGCATCGACTGGCGCCCCTTCTTCCAGGCCTGGGAGTTGGCCGGCACCTATCCGGCGATCCTGACCGACCCGGTAGTGGGCGAGACGGCGACGTCGCTGTTCAACGACGCCCAGGCGATGCTGCAGCGGATCATCGGCGAGAAATGGCTGACGGCCCGCGCCGTCGTCGGCTTCTGGCCGGCCAACGCGGTCGGCGACGACATAGAGGTCTATGCCGACGAGGGCCGGACCAAGCGGCTCACGACGCTGCACACGCTGCGTCAGCAGATGGCCCGCGACGCCGGCCGCGACCGCGCCCACCACGCGCTGGCCGACTTCATAGCGCCGAAGGACACCGGCCTGAAGGACTGGATCGGCGGCTTCGCCGTCACCGCCGGCATCGGGCTGGAGGAGAAGGCCAAGGAGTTCGAGGCGGCGCACGACGACTACAGCGCCATCCTGCTGAAGGCGCTGGGCGACCGCCTGGCCGAGGCCTTCGCCGAGCGCCTGCATGAGCGGGTGCGCAAGGAGTTCTGGGGCTACGCCCCGGCCGAGGACCTCAGCAACGAGGACCTCATCGCCGAGAAGTACCGCGGCATCCGCCCCGCCCCGGGCTATCCGGCCTGCCCCGACCATACGGAGAAGGGCACGCTCTGGACGCTGCTGGACGCCCGGCGCACCGCCGGCATCACCCTGACCGAGAGCTTCGCCATGTTCCCGACGGCGGCGGTCAGCGGCCTCTACTTCGCCCATCCGGAGGCCAAGTATTTCGGCCTGGGCAAGATCGAGCGCGACCAGGTCGCCGACTATGCCCGCCGCAAGGGCATGGATATGGCGACCATGGAGCGCTGGCTGATGCCTAACCTGAACTACGACCCGGACGCCGAGAGCCGTCCGGCCGAGAAGACCGCGGCGGCGTGAGGGTTGTTCATCCTTCTCCCCTTGCGGGAGAAGGATGCGGTGTCCTCATGATCCTTCTCCCCTTGAGGGAGAAGGATGGGACCCGCGCGAAGCGTGGGAGGATGAGGGGTCGGCCGCCGCAGGCGGACGTACTCGACGGCTGATCCTGGAACATAGGTCGAGAACGTCGGGCTGTCGCCCGCCGACCCCTCACCCTCCCAAACCTGCGGTTTGGGGCCCATCCCTCTCCCTCAGGGGGAGAGGGATTCAGGCGCCGCCCCGACCTACTGCCAGATGTTGATCTCGCTGTTGGTGCAGCGGAACTGCCAGTACTCGCCGTTCCAGTTGACCGCGCCCTCGTTCGCCGCGCCGCTGAAGCTGACGCGGGCATTGTAGCCGAAGCGCTGGGCCAGCCCGTTGTAGACCCGCTGCTGGCAGGACGACAGGCCGCCGCCGCGCGGGCCATCGTTCCAGATCACGTCGTCGCGGCCGCGCGGCGGGGTGCCCCAGCCGGTCCGGTCGCGGTAGCGCGGATCGTCGTAGCGCGAGTCGCGGCCCCAGGGATCGCGGCCCCAATCGTCGCGGCGGTCCCAGTCGCGGCGGTCGCGATCCCGCCAGTCGCGGTCACGGTCACGGTCACGCCAGTCTCGGTCGCGCCAGTCCCGGTCGCGCCAATCATGGTCCCGGTCGCGCCAGGCATGGTCGTCCAGCTGCCGGACCGAGGAGATGCGGGCGAACAGGCCGATGGCGCCCAAATCCTGCACGCGGGCGCCGCCGCGCAGGATGGTGCAGTCCTTGAAGTTCTTGTGCTTGCAGACCTCCCAGGTGCCGGAATTGACCACCAGCGACCGGGCACGGTCGTTCCAGGGATGGTAGTGGGCGAAGTTCTCGACGTCGCCCCGCACCGTGACGCTCTGCCCCTGGAAGCCGCCGCCCTCGTACAGGGTGATCGACCCGGCGGCGGCGGACCCGGCGGCCAACAGCGGCAAGGCGAGGGAAACGGCGGCGATACGCATCCTCGACATGGTGACCATCCCGGCCCTCCAGGGCCCGCATGAGCAGGCGCGGGACGGTTCCCGCGCACACTGTAGGAAACGCGGGATTTATGGCGTCGGCATGGCGTCCGCGCGGATTTGCCGGGGCAGGCTATTTCGCCTGCGGAACGAGCGTGGCGTGGGCGGACACCGCCTTCCAGCCCGACGGGCCGCGCACATAGACGTCGGTGTAGGCGTAGCGGCTGGCGAAGGGCTTGCCCTTCCAGGTGCCGCGCTGGTCGAAATGGCCCGTCACCACGGCCGTCTCGCCATAGAAACGGACGTTCACGTTCTCGGTGACGAAGGGCTCCACCGTCGCGTCGGGCGTCGCCGCCATGGCCACCAGCCCGGCCTTGTCCGCCATGGCGCCGTTCGGCCCGACAAAGACGAAGCGGTCGTCCAGGATGCCCTCGATGGTCTTGGGGTCGCGGTCGGACACGGCCTTGTTCCAGGCCGTCTCCACGGCCATGACCTCGCGCCGCCAGGCCTCGGTGTCGGGCTCGGCGGCGGCCGGCATGGCGAAGCAGAGGAAGGCGAGGGCGGCGAGGACGCGGCGTCTCATGGAAATCTCCCGGAATGGATGAGCCGCGAGGCTAGTCCGGAAGTGATTGCAGGTGTGCGCCCCCTCCGCCGGTCAGGACGGCCCGCCCGGGGAGGACACGTTGGGCGGCGCCCCCTGCTCCGCCCGCAGCGAGCCCTCGACGATGCGCTGGATCAACCGGCCCGCCTTGACGTCGATGGCGTCGGTCGGCTCGTGGGCGCCCACACCGTCGTGATCCCCGGGCTGGCCGTCATGGCTGGCCCGGGCGTCCAGCAACAGCCCCTCGATCTCCGCCCGCGTTACGACGCCCGCCTCGAGCAGGGCGATGATCAGGGATTCGAGCAGGGACAAGGCGGCACGGGCGGCGGCGCGGTCGTCCGCCACCGTCCGCTTCCCTCCCGTCCGCGCTTGGCCCCCACCGGCCGGGTCACTCATCCATGCCACCTCCGGCCGGCGCTACCCCTTCCCTCCGGGGTCCGTCTCGGCCACCACGCACGCCTTTGAAGTACGACAACAGGCCGGCGGCTACTTTGTCCCTAGCACTAAATTCGCTGTGGCCGGTCTTCTATTCACATTTGTTAAGGAGCAGCGGGACCGGCACGTCCATATTGCGGCACCGGGTCTTCGGCCCGCGCCATCAAGAACTTAGTTAAAACTGTCCGGACGCAGGGACCTGATGCCTACGAAGACGAGCCCGCTCATCAAGAAGATCGAGGCGGTGGTTCCCCTTCAAACGGACGAGCGCGACTTCATCGCGGAACTTGAGCGCGACAGAAGGACAGTCTCCGCCCGTACCGACTTGGTGAAGCAGGGGGAAAAATATCCCGGCGTCGGCATCCTGCACAGCGGCTGGGCGATCCGATACAAGTCCTTGTCCGACGGGCGCCGGCAGATCGTGAATTTTCTCCTTCCGGGAGATGCTTTCGGCCTGTTCGCCAATCTGTTCGAGCTGTCCGACCATTCGGTGGCGACCCTGACGGATGCCAGCCTCTCGGTCTTCTCGCCCGACCTGGTGGCGGAGATGTACCGCAAGCACCCCAAGCTGGCCGCCGCCTTCGCCTGGTTCAGCGCGCGCGAGGAGGCGATCATCGCCGAGCGCGCCACCGGCCTCGGCCAGCGCACCGCCTTCGAGCGGATGGCGCACATGCTGCTGGAGCTGCTGAAGCGGCTGGAGGTCGTGTCGCTCGCCAACGACAACAAGTTCGAGCTGCCCGTCACCCAGGAAATCCTGGCCGACACGCTGGGCCTCAGCCTGGTCCACGCCAACCGCACCATGCGCAAGCTGCGCGAGAGCGGGCTGATCGAGATCGAGGGGCAGAACATCTTCCTGCGCGACGTGAGGGCGCTGGCGGACGTCGCCGATTTCGACGACCTCTACCTCTACCTGCAGCGGATGAGCAAACAGGCGGTCAAGCGCTTCTCCGAAGCGGTGTGAGCGCGGTCACAGGCGGATCGGGCGACCGGGATCAGCATCCCCCCGCCCTGAAACGAATGAAACCGGGGCGGATGGTCCCGAACCGGACGGGGGATTGGCGATGCCGAGCGGTGCCAAGCGCGTGCTCATCGTCGAGGACGAATTCCTGATCGCGCTGAACCTGTGCGACCTCGTCTCAAGGCTCGGCCACGAGCCGGTGGGACCCGTGCGTTCGGTTCGGGAAGCGTTGGAGATGCTGTCGAGCCGGGTTCCGGACAGCGCCCTTCTGGACTGCCGCTTGGCCGACGGGCTCTCCGCCGCCGTGGCCGAGGCGCTGCGCGCCCGCCGAGTGCCCTTCGCCTGGCTGACCGGCTATGAGGAGACGGACCTGCCGGCCCCGGGCGAACCGGTGCTGCGCAAGCCCGTCACCGCCGAGGATCTGACCGGGGCGCTGACCGCCATGCTGGACGGCGTCTCGTAGACGGCTTCCGTAGGTCGCATGGAGGCGGAGCCGCAATGCGACACCCTCGGCGGGGCACGTCGCATTACGCCTGCGGCTCCATGCGACCTACGAATCGTCCCACTCACCAGCCCTCGGCCCGGAACCGCACCTTCCCGTCCACCAGGGTCAGCAGCGGCTTGGCCGTGAGGATCTCCGCCTCCGGCACTTTCATCAGGTCGGTGGCGAAGACGGTCAGGTCGGCGCGTTTGCCCACCCTGATGCTGCCGAGGTCCGAGTCCTGGAAGGCGGCCACGGCCGGCCACAGCGTCAGCATCTTCAGGGCCGTCGCCCGGTCCACCGCCTGCTCCGGGTGCCAGCCGGGGCCCTGGAAGCCCTTCAGGTCCTTGCGCGCCACGGCGGCGTAGAACTCGATGCGGGGGTCGCCGCGCTCCACCGGCGCGTCGGAGCCGCCGGCGACGATGCCGCCCTGCGCCACCAGCGACCGCCAGGCATAGGCGCCGCCCAGCCGGTCCAGCCCCAGCCGCGCCGGGGCGAAGTGCAGGTCGCCGACGGCGTGGCTCGGCTGCATGGAGGGGATGACGCCCAGCGTCTTGAACCGGGGGATGTCGGCCGGGTCGACGATCTGGGCGTGCTCCACCCGCCAGCGCGGGTCGGCGACGGCGCGGCGCGCGGCCGGCACGGCCTTGAAGGCCTCTTCGTACCAGTCCAGCACCAGCCGGTTGGCGCGGTCGCCGATGGCATGGGTGTTGACCTGGATGCCGCGCTCCAGCGCCGCCGTCAGGAAGGGCATCAACTCCTCGCGGCTCGCCAGCAGCAGGCCGCGCGTGTCGGCATCCTCGTACCGCTCCAGCAGCGCCGCCCCGCGCGAGCCCAGCGCACCGTCGACATAGAGCTTTACCGACCGCGTCACCACCAGCCCGTCGGCCGAGGCGCGGGCGCCCTCGCGCACCAGCCGCTCGCCCTGGATGCGGGCCACGGAGTTGTAGACCCGCAGCGGCAGCGCGCCTTCTCCCGCCATGCGTTCCAGCAGCGCCACGTCCTCCAGCTCGATGCCCATATTGTGCAGGCCGGTCCAGCCCTGGGCGGCGTAGACCCTGGCGCCGATCCCGTAGGCGCGGCGGCGCTGGGCCTCGTCCGGTTCGCGCTGCAGCCGGGTCACCAGCGGCATGGCGGCGTCGATCAGCATGCCCGTGGGCTCGCCCGCCCCATCCTTCAGGATCTCGCCGCCGCTGGGCGCCGCCGTGGCGCGGGTGATGCCGGCCAGCTCCAGCGCGCGTGAGCTGGCGACCAGCGCGTGCCCGTCGGCGCGCATCAGGATCACGGCACGGCCCGGCGCCGCGGCGTCGAGGTCCTGGCGGGTGGGGAAGCGCTTCTCCGGCCAGTGCGTCTCGATCCAGCCGCGGCCGGCGACGATTCCGCCCGCCGGCACGCCCCGGGCGGCCTCGGCGACCTTCGCCGCCAGCTCGGCCAGCGAGGCGGTGCCTTCCAGGTTCAAGGTGATCTCGCGCTCGCCGATGCCGCGCAGATGCGCGTGGGCGTCGGTGAAGCCGGGATAGAGCGCCGCCCCCCGGAGATCAATGATGGTCGTGGCGGGACCCTTCAGCGCCTCGGCGCCCCGGCGGTCGCCGGCATGCACGATGCGGCCGGCCGCCACCGCCACGGCCTCGACCATGGGGGCCGTATCCTCGGCCGTGTGGATGGGGCCGCCCCACAGGATGAGGTCGGCCGGTGCCGCCAGCGCCCGTCCCGACAGCAGCGCCGCCAGCGCCGCGACCGCCATCCACATCCGCATGGTTCCCTCCACCCGATTCTTGGGGGGGCACCTTAACCATGCCGCCGGTTGTGGGAAAGCGCCGTCGGACTCGTCTCGGACGCGCCGGGGAACCTGACCGAGTCGCAGGTGGCAGGGCCGCAGATTAGCGGGTCTTAGTCCGATCGGAGGGATCACCGGGTCATACCACCCCAAAATCGCGCGCAACAATGGGAGTCAACGGGCGCTTCCGGACGCAAAGTTTTGCACACCCGGCGAAGCGCCCCCGACCGAGTCGCTGTCAAGCCGAATATTCCCTTTTGTGACTCATCCGTGTCCCCTTGACAGAAAAAACATCGGCCTGTTTCAAAGACTTAGCTTTTTCTGCCTAATTTTTGTGCAGAACGCTGAATCCCTTGCGGACTCTGGCCCCGCACACGTCAGCAGGTGGGTTGTCCCATGACTTATCCACAGGAATCGTGGATTTCCATCCGGGTTCTCCACCGATCGGATTAGACCGGCCAGAGTCGGCCGTTCGGCAGGGGACTATGCCCGGGCCGGACGAGCGCCACGCCCGTTCCTATGCCGATTGACCGGAGCCGCCGGATCGCCAACATGTCGGCCATGACCGAGGACACGATTCCGCAGACCGCCCCCGAGGAGGCCGCCGCGACCCCGACCGCCGCTGCGGCGAAGCCGCGCAGGCGCACCGTCGCCGACCTGAACCGGGGCGTGGAGACGATCCGGGGCTATCTGCGCACCCTGCCCGGCACGCCCGGCGTCTACCGCATGATGAACGGCGAGGGCGACGTCCTCTATGTCGGCAAGGCGCGCAGCCTGAAGAAGCGCGTCGCCAACTACACCCTGCCGGCCAAGCAGCCCGTGCGCATCCAGCGCATGATCTCGGAAACGGTGTCGATGGAGTTCATCACCACCCACACCGAGGTCGAGGCGCTGCTGCTGGAGAGCAACCTCATCAAGCGGCTGATGCCGCGCTACAACGTGCTGCTGCGGGACGACAAGGCGTTCCCGCACATTATGATCACCCGCGACCACCCCTATCCCGCCCTGACCAAGCACCGGGGAGCGCGCGACCAGAAGGCGGACTATTTCGGCCCCTTCGCCTCGGCCGGGGCGGTGAACCGCACCATGACCGCCCTGCAGCGCGCCTTCATGCTGCGCAACTGCGCCGACGGCGTCTTCTCCAGCCGCACGCGGCCCTGCCTGCAGCACCAGATCAAGCGCTGCACCGCGCCCTGCGTCGGCCGCGTCTCGGAAGAGGAGTATGCCGGCCAGGTGCGCGAGGCGGTGGACTTCCTGTCGGGCCGCAGCAGCGACATCCAGCGGCGCCTGGCCGATTCGATGATGCAGGCCTCCGAGTCGCTGGACTTCGAAGCCGCCGCCCGCTTCCGCGACCGCATCCGGGCGCTGACCGCCATCCAGGCGCACCAGGACATCAACGTGCCCGGCGTGGAGGATGCCGACGTGGTGGCCGGCTTCCAGGAGGGGGGATCCACCTGCATCCAGGTCTTCTTCTTCCGCGGCGGGCGCAACTACGGCAACCGCGCCTATTTCCCCAGCCACGACAAGAACCAGGACGCGGCGGAGGTGATGGCCGCCTTCGTCGCCCAGTTCTACGAGAACAAGGCGGCGCCCGGGCTGGTGCTGGTCAGCGAGGAGCTGCCGGAGCAGGAGCTGCTGGCCGAGGCGCTGTCGATGCGCGCCGGCCACAAGGTGGACATCCAGGTGCCCAAGCGCGGCGACAAGCGCCGGCCGATCGACCACGCGCTTACCAACGCCCGCGAGGCGCTGGGGCGCCGCATGGCCGAGACCGGCAGCCAGGCGAAGCTGCTGGCCGGCGTCGCCGAGGCGTTCGGGCTGGATGCCCCGCCCAAGCGCATCGAGGTCTACGACAACAGCCACATCCAGGGCACCAACGCCGTCGGCGGCATGATCGTGGCCGGGCCGGAAGGCTTCATGAAGAACGCCTACCGCAAGTTCAACATCCGCACCGCCGGCGCGGGCGGCGACGACTACGCCTCGATGCGCGAGGTGCTGACCCGCCGCTTCGAGCGCGCGCTGAAGGACGATCCGGAGCGCGACCAGGGCGCCTGGCCGGACCTGGTGCTGATCGACGGCGGCGAGGGCCAGCTCAAGGTGGCGACCGAGGTCTTCTCGGAACTGGGCATCGACGACGTGCCCTATGTCGCCATCGCCAAGGGGCTGCAGCGCGACGCCGGCAAGGAGCGCTTCTTCATGCCGGGCCGCCCGCCCTTCGGCATGGACGCCAAGGACCCGGTCCTCTACTTCCTCCAGCGCCTGCGCGACGAGGCGCACCGCTTCGCCATCGGCACCCACCGGGCCAAGCGGGAGAAGGCGCTGGGCGTCTCGCCGCTGGACGAGATCCAGGGCATCGGACCGAGGCGCAAGAAGGCGCTGCTGCTGCACTTCGGCTCCGCCCGCGCCATCAGCCGCGCCGGGCTGAACGACCTGATGAATGTCGAGGGCATCTCGGCGTCGGTGGCCAAAATCATCTATGACCACTTCCATCCGGACGGTTAGGATGCGCGGCGACGGCCAAGCGGGGCGAAAACCGCCGGCCGGTGCGCCCGGGTGATCATGCTGACCAGTCTGCCGAACCTCCTGACCCTATCCCGCATCGCCGTGATCCCGGTGATCCTGGGCCTGCTGTTCATCCCGGAGGCGTGGGCCGCCTGGACCTGCTGCGTGCTGTTCGCGCTGGCCGGCTTCACCGACTGGGTCGACGGCTACCTGGCCCGCGCTTGGCACGAGGAGTCGGTCATCGGCCGCTTCCTCGACCCCATCGCCGATAAGCTGCTGGTCGCGGCCGTGCTGTTCGTGCTGGTGGCCGTGGACAAGATCGAGGACAGCTCCGTGCTGCCCGCCGTCATCATCCTGCTGCGCGAGGTCATGGTGTCGGGCCTGCGCGAATATCTGGCCGGCCTGCGCATCTCGGTCCCGGTCAGCCGCCTTGCCAAATGGAAGACGGCGATCCAGATGGTCGCCATCGGCGTTCTGATCGTGGGCGACGACGGGCCGGACTTTCTGCCGGTGACGCTGATCGGCGACGTCGGCCTGTGGGCGGCGGCGATCCTGACGCTGGTCACCGGCTGGGACTATCTGCGCGCGGGGCTGAAGCACATGCTGGAGCCGTCGCGCGGCGTTTGAGAGAGGTTCTTCCCGTGAAGCTGCTCTACTTCGCCTGGCTGCGCACCCGCATCGGCCGCTCCGAGGAGGATCTCGACCCGCCGGCCGAGGTGCGCGACGTCGCCGGGCTGGTGGAATGGCTGAAGGGCCGCGGCCCCGGCTATGCCGACGCGCTGGCGAACGTCTCGGTGGTCAAGGTGGCGGTGAACCAGGAATACGTTCCCTTCTCCCACCCGGTGCGGCCGGGCGACGAGGTCGCGCTGTTCCCGCCCGTCACCGGCGGCTGAGGCGCGCCATGGCAGTTCGTGTCCAGGCGGAGGATTTCGACATCGGCGCCGAGCTGGATGCGCTGACCCGGGGCAATCCCTCGATCGGCGGCCTGTGCAGCTTCGTCGGGCTGGTGCGCGACATGGCGGGCGGCGAGACGGTCGGCGCCATGACGCTGGAGCATTATCCCGGCATGACCGAGCGCCAGCTGGAGGCGATCGAGGCGGAGGCGCGCGCGCGCTGGCCGCTGGACGCCACGCTGGTGATCCACCGCTACGGCCGGCTGGAGCCCGGCGACCGCATCGTGCTGGTGGCCTGCGCCAGCGCCCACCGCGCCGCCGCTTTCGAGGCCTGCTGGTTCCTGATGGACTGGCTGAAGACCAGAGCTCCCTTCTGGAAGCTTGAGGAGACAGGGACGGGCGCCCGCTGGGTCGAGGCCAAGGACAGCGACGACGATGCTGCCGCGCGCTGGGGAACTACTCCTTAGTTCCGAGACCCACCGCTTCCTTTCACCCACTCTTGCGAATCGCGCAGGCGACAGGGCGCCCGCTCCCCGCTAGGATAGCACCAAGGGAGAGGGAAAACGCCTCACATGCCAGCAGCGATACGTGCTCCGGTGCTAGAATCGTCACGAGTTCTCGTGATCGACGACAGCCGGACGAACCTTCATTTCATTGGTGATCTGCTGCGGCAGGCCGGCTACGGCGCCGTGGAGACTCTGGCCGACCCGCGCGAAGCCTTGCGCGCCTGCAAGGAGTTCCGGCCGGACGTCCTCATCCTCGACTATGTCATGCCGCACCTGGACGGCCTCGGGGTGATGGAGGCGCTGGAGGCGGCCGACCTCGCCCCCCGGCCGGCCGTGCTGATGCTGACCGGCAAGTCCGAGCGCGACCTGCGCGTCGCGGCGCTGGAACGCGGCGCCAACGACTTCGTCAGCAAGCCCTGCGACCGGCACGAGCTGCTGGCGCGCGTCGCCAACCTCGCCCAGATGCAGTATCTGCGGCGCCAGCTGCTTGAGCAGAACCAGCGGCTGGAGGCGGTCGTGGCGGAGCGCACCGCCCGGCTGCAGGAGGCGATCGACGTGCTGCGCCAGGCCGAGACCCGGCTGGAGACGCAACTCGCGCGGTCCGAGCAGCGCAACCGCGACAAGAGCGAGTTCCTGGCGAACGCCGCGCATGAGCTGCGCACCCCGCTGAACGCCGTCATCGGCTTCGCCGAGCTGCTGCGCGCCCAGGTGCACGGGCCGGTAGGCGATCCGCGCTATGTCGAGTACGCCGGCGACATCCACCAGGCCGGCACCCACCTGCTCGACCTGGTGGAGGGCACGCTGGACCTCGCCAAGGCCGAGTCCGGCAAGGGCCGGCTGGAGATCCGCAGCGTCGATGTCGGCCGCGTCGTCTCCGACAGCGTGCGCCTGCTGCGCACCCTGGCGGAGGGCAGCGGCGTCATCCTGAACGTCGATGTGCCGGCGACGCCGCTTACCATCCGCACCGATCCGGAGAAGGTCCGTCAGATCGTGCTGAACCTCGCCTCCAACGCGGTCAAGTTCACGCCCAAGGGCGGGCGCGTGACGGTCGAGGTGAAGCCGGAGACGGACGGCGGCGCGCTGATCCTGGTGGTGCGCGACACCGGCGTCGGCATGGCGCCGCAGGACCTCGCCACCGCCATGAAGCCCTTCGGCCAGGTGCGCGGCGCCAGCCCCCATGCCGGCCACAAGGGCACCGGCCTCGGCCTGCCGCTGACCCGCCGCTTCGTCGAGATGCTGGGCGGCAGCATGGAGATTTCCTCCACCCCCGGCGCCGGCACCACCGTCACCATCCGCCTGCCCCCCGACCCGGTGGCGAACGCGGATGCGCCGGCGGTTGAGGCGGCGGTGGGGTGATGATTTTTATCCTTCTCCCCTTGCGGGAGAAGGATGGGGCCCCAAGCCATGGCTTGGCGAGGATGAGGGGTGGACCGGGCGGCAGCCCGGGCCTTCTCGACGGGTGGTCCTGGGACAACGGTTGAGAACGTCAGCCCAAGGGCTGCCGCCCCCTCACCCTCCCACGCTCCGCGCGGGTCCCATCCCTCTCCCGCAGGGGGAGAGGGATAAACAATAGAAAAGGCCCCGGGGCTTCCCCCGGGGCCTTGCTCATTCCGTTCCCGGAACGATGCCTTACTCGGCGGCCTTCACGTCCAGACGGCCGCGAACCAAATCGTCATAGTCCTGCACCAGAGTGCGGCAGACCTCGCCCGGGGTGTATTTGATGTCGTCGATCTGGCCGACCGGCGTCACCTCGGCGGCGGTGCCGGTCAGGAAGATCTCCTGGGCGTTCTTCAGCTCGTCCGGGAAGATCGCCCGCTCGACCACCTTGTAGCCCCGGCGCTTGGCGAGGTCGATAACGGTGCGGCGCGTGATGCCGTCCAGGAAGCAGTCCGGCGTCGGCGTGTGGATGACGCCGTCGACCACCATGAAGAAGTTGGCGCCCGTCGCCTCGGCCACTTGGCCCCGGTAGTCCAGCATCAGCGCGTCCTGCAGGCCCTGGTTCTCCGCCCAGTGCTTGCTCAGCGTGCAGATCATGTAGAGGCCGGCGGCCTTGGAGCGGGTCGGCGCCGTGTCGGGGGCCGGGCGCTTCCAGGGCGAGGTCTTGATCTTGATGCCGGCCATCTTCGCCTCGGGCGAGAAGTAGCTCGGCCAGGCCCAGACGGCGATGGCGAGGTGGATCTTGTTGGCCTGGGCGGCGACGCCCATCATCTCGCTGCCGCGCCAGGCGACCGGGCGCACATAGGCGTCGGTCAGGTTGGTCGCCTTCACCGTGTCGATGGTGGCGCGGTCGATCTCCTCGACCGAGTAGGGGATCTTGAAGCCCAGCAGCTCGGCGCTGTCGATCAGGCGCTGCGAGTGCTCGCGCAGCTTGAAGACGTTGCCGTTGTAAACCCTCTCCCCTTCGAATACACAGCTGCCGTAATGCAGCCCGTGCGTCAGCACGTGGATCTTGGCGTCGCGCCACGGCACCATCTCGCCGTCGAACCAGATGACGCCGTCGCGGTCGTGAAAGGGGATGATGGACATCTTGGGGCCGTTTCCTTGGTCTGTCTCCCGCCGGGTTCCAACGTCGCCGCCTTTGCGGAAACAATTTGTCCCAGCCGGGTCGTTTTACGATACGATCCAACCCGGAAATGTCAACATGGCTGACGTACTTCCATGACCGACGTCAAGACCGGGGTGAACCCGCTGTTCCTTCGCGAGGAGGAGCTGCGTCAGGCGATCGAGCTCCTGTACTTCGCCTACCGGGACTTTACCGCCGAACCCGACGCGATGCTCGCAAAAATCGGCCTTGGCCGCGCGCATCACAGGGTCATCTATTTCGTGGGGCGGCACCCGCAGATCACCGTGACCGAGCTGCTGGCGATCCTGCGCATCACCAAGCAGAGCCTGTCGCGGGTGCTGCAGGACCTGGTGCGCGAGGAGTTCGTGGTGCAGCGCCAGGGCACCCGCGACCGCCGCCAGCGCCTGCTGGAGCTGACGCCCAAGGGGGTGGAGCTGGAGCGGCAGCTGTCGGAGAACCAGCGCCAGCGCATCGCCCGCGCCTACCGCCGTGCCGGCGCCGAGGCGGTGGAGGGCTTCCGCACCGTGATGCTGGGCATCGTGGACGAGGAGGACCGCGCCAAGTTCGCGCCGCCCAAGCCGCCCGTGCCGGGGCCGCGCCGTTGAGCGCCCGACCTTGAGTTCCGTGTTATGATCCGTCTCCCTTTGCCCATGGGGTCGAGCCGGTGAGCGAGGACCTTCCGCATATCCTGGTCGTTGACGACGACACCCGCCTGCGCGAGGCGCTCAGGCGCTATCTGGCGCAGAGCGGCTTCATGGTCAGCACCGCCGGCAATGCGTCCGAGGCGCGCGCCCGGCTGGAGGCGCTGAGCTTCGACCTGCTGGTGCTGGACGTCATGATGCCCGGCGAGAGCGGGCTGGAGCTGACCCGGTCCTTGCGCGCCCAGGGACGCGTGCCGATCCTGCTGCTGACCGCGCGCGGCCAGCCGGACGACCGCATCGCCGGGCTGGAGGCGGGTGCCGACGACTATCTGGCCAAGCCCTTCGAGCCGCGCGAGCTGGTGCTGCGCATCAACTCCATCCTGCGCCGCGTGCCCCGCCCCCAGGCGTTGGCGGCCGAGGTGCGGCTGGGGCGCTGGCTGTTCGACCCGCAGCGCGAGGAGCTGCGCGACGGCGAGACGCTGGTCCGCCTCACCACCGCCGAGTCCGCCCTGCTGAAGGTGCTGGCGGCCGAGCCCGGCATCGTGCTGACCCGCGAGGAACTGGTGCAGCGCGCCAAGGTGGACGGCAATGCCCGCACCATCGACGTGCAGGTCACCCGCCTGCGCCGCAAGATCGAGGAGGATCCGCGCATGCCGCGCTATCTCCACACGGTCCGCGGCGAGGGCTACGTGCTGAGGCCCGACTGATGGGAGTCAGACTGGGATGAGCGTCGTCGGCGAGCGCATCGCGCGGGCGGCGGCGGCACGGCGGCCCCGCCCCTTCCGCTTCCTGAAGCGCTTCCTGCCGCGCACCCTGTTCGGCCGCTCGCTGCTGATCATGATGACGCCCGTGGTGCTGGCCCAGGCCATCGCCACCTTCGTCTTCTACGACCGGCACTGGGACACGATGACCAACCGGCTGGCCTTCGCGGTCGCCGGCGAGATCGCCATGATCATCGAGGAGATCGAGCGCGACGCCACGTCCGACGAGCGGGCCGACACGCTGGCCCGCGCCGCCGGCACGGTCGATCTGGCGCTGACCTGGCTGCCCGGCGAGGAGCTGCCGCCCCGCCAGCGCCTGCGCGGCACGCTGGAGCACACGCTGGCGCGCGCCCTGGACGAGCGGGTGCGGCGGCCCTGGCGCATCGACACCAACGTCGCCCATGAATGGTACGAGATCCGGGTGCAGATGCCGGACGGGGTGCTGTCGATCATGTCGCCGGAGCGGCGCCTGTTCAGCTTCACCTCCTACCTCTTCATCATGTGGATGATCGGCAGCTCGCTGGTGTTGGTCACCATCGGCATCCTGTTCATGCGCAACCAGATCCGCCCGATCCGCCGCCTCGCCAGCGCCGCCGACGCCTTCGGCAAGGGGCGCGACGTGCCGGACTTCCGGCCGGAGGGGGCGGCGGAGGTGCGGCAGGCCGCCACCGCCTTCCTGCTGATGCGAGAGCGCATCCAGCGCCAGATCAGCCAGCGCACCGAGATGCTGGCCGGCGTCAGCCACGACCTCCGCACGCCCTTGACCCGCATGAAGCTGGAACTCGCCATGCTGCCCGAGGGGCCGGAGGTGGAGGAGCTGCGCGCCGACGTCGTCGAGATGGAGACGATGATCGAGGGCTATCTCGCCTTCGCCCGCGGCGCCGGGGCCGAGCCGGCGCAGCCGACCGACCTGGGCCGGCTGGTGGCCGAGGCCGTGGTCAACGCCCGGCGCGAGGGCGCCGTGGTCGCGGGCGAGACCTATCCGGAGGAGCCGCTGGTGCTGGCGCTGAGGCCGAACGCGCTGAAGCGCTGCCTGGGCAACCTGCTGGCCAACGCCCACCGCTATGGCGGCACCATCCGCGTGACGCTGCGGCGCGACGGGCTGGCGGCGGAGATCGTCATCGACGATGACGGCCCCGGTATCCCCCCGGCCATGCGCGAGGAGGTCTTCCGCCCCTTCCTGCGGCTGGAGGACAGCCGCAACCCCGAGACGGGCGGCGTCGGCCTCGGCCTCGCCATCGCCCGCGACGTGGCGCGCGGCCATGGCGGCGACGTGCTGCTGGGCGACAGCCCCCAGGGCGGCCTGCGCGCCGTCCTGCGGCTGCCGGTCTGAGATGGCATTCGCAAGAATTTCCCGTGACGGTGCGCCAGGGGGAGTTGTCGCCGGCCCCGGTTGAGGCCACAGTCATTCCGTCACATGATCCGGGACACCATGAGCCGCCCTCTACCGAGCTTCGGCCGCCGCGGACTGCTGGCACTGCCGCTGCTGCTGCTCGCGCCTCCGGCGCGGGCGGAGGACTGGGACGTGCTGGTGAACCATGTCGGTCCCGAGGGCTGGCCGCCCTACTATTATGGCGAGGCGGCCGGCGGCGGCATTGCGCTCGACCTGCTGGCGGAGATCGCGCGCCTCAGCGGCATCCGGATCGAGACACGCTACGTGCCGATGAAGCGGGGCTTCGTCCAGTTCCGCCAGGGCATCCTGACGCTGGAGACGCTGGTCGCCGACCATTGGCGCCGCGGCACCGAGATCGAGCAGCTGATCGTCTATTCCGACCCGCTGATGCAGGGCGAGGAGGTGCTGCTGTTCACGCCCGGCCGGGCCTTCCCCGTCTCCGGCCCCGGCGACCTGGCGGGCCGCGAGGTCGCCACCATCCGCCACTACAGCTATGCCGGCATCGACGGCGCCCGCCGGGTGGACATGCCGCAGGAGGCGACGCTGGTGGTCAGCGTCGCCAAGGGCGTCGTGCCGGTCGGGATCGTGGAGCGCAACGTGGGCCGCCACATCGCCCGCAGCATGGGCTTGGCGGTCGAGTTCGGGCCGGTGCGTGACAGCTACGCCTACCGGCTGGGCGTGCACCGCGACAAGGCGCATCTGCTGCCCCGGCTGAACGCGGCCATCCGTCGGCTGCGCGACGAGGGCGGGGTGGAGCGTATCGTCGAGCGCCATCTGGGCCCGTCAGGCGCGGGCGACGGCAGCCTCGCCCGCCGGCGTTGAGGCGCCGTCGCGGCCCCCGGGCCAGCGCAGCTCCACCCGGGTTCCCGGCCGGTTGTCCTGCACGGCGAGCGTGCCGTGCAGCTGCGCCGCCAGCGCCTCCAGCATGCGCATGCCCAGACCCGAGCCGGACGTGGCCTTGGCGCCGGGCCCGATGCCCCGGTCGGCCACCGCCAGGCTGAAACCGTCCCCCTCCCGTCGGAAGGTGACGGTGACGGTGCCGGCGCCGCCCTGGGGATAGGCGTACTTGGCGGCGTTTGTGACCAGCTCGTTCACCACCAGCCCCAGCGGCACGACCATGTCGGTCGGCAGCAGCGCCTCGTCCCCCTCCACCTCGATCGAGGACACGCTCTCCGGCAGCGAGGCCATGAGGTCGCCGCACAGCGCCTGGAGATAAGCCCGGAACTCCACCCGGCGGACGTCGTGGCCCTTGTAGAGGCGACGGTGGACCTCGGCGACGCTGATCACCCGGCCGCGCGCCTCCTCCAGCTTGTCGCGCACCCGCTCGTCGGTCTCGCGGGTGCGCTGCATGGTCAGCAGGTTGGAGATGAGTTGCAGCGAGTTGGCGACGCGGTGGTTCACCTCCTTGAACAGCACGTCCTTGCCGTGCAGCGCCTCCTCCAGCGCCCGCAGCGTCGCGGCCTGCTCGGCCGTGCGCTCGGCGACGCGCTCCTCCAACCGCTCGTTGGCCTCGATCAGCTGGGCCTGCGCCCGCTCGGCCCGCCGGGCGCGCTGCAGGGCGGTGAAGCCCAGGAAGGCCAGCGCCAGCGTCGCCGGCGCCGCGAACAGCGCGTACAGCGCCACGGTGCGCCGCCACGCCGCCCAGGCCGACTCGACGCTCAGGCCGACGGTGACGTAGACCGGATAGGTGCCGACGCGGCGGTAGGCGTGCAGCCGCTCCACCCCGTCCAGCTGCGACACCACCCGGTAGGTGCCGCTGTCGGCCCGGGCGATGCCGCGCATGATGCCGCTGCTGGGCGAGAAGCGGTCGTTGCCGCCCTTCACCGGCGGGTCGCGGGCCAGGATGACGCCGTCGGCGCGCACCACCGTGATGGAGGCCTGCGGGTCCAGTTCCAGCGAGCGGTAGAAGTCGGTGAGATATTCGGGCGAGGCGACCAGGAACGGCGTCGGCGCGCCTTCGGCGACGGGATGGGAGAGGAGGAAGCCGCTGGGCCCGGCCGCCGCCGGCGCGCCGACGCGGATGCCGGACCCGGGCACCGACTGCCAGACCCGGCCCGACAGGTCGGCGGCGCGATCCTCCCCCGCCAGGCTGGTGACCGCCTGCCCGTCCGGCCCGATGGCGCCCAGCGCGGCGACCTGGGGATGCCGCTCCTTGAGGTCGGCGAGGCTCTGCCGAAGGACTTCCGAGACGCGCGCCTCCTCCCATCCCAGCCCCCGCATCTGCAGCGCCGCCTGCGCCAGGATCAGCTCCTGGGTCTCGAAAACCTTCAGCAGATGCTCGTGCAGCAGGGCGGCGGCGCCGACCGACCGGTTCTGCACCTCCGCCACCACCTGCCGGTGCGCCTGCACGATCGCCAGGCCGAACAGCGCCAGCGGCAGCAGCACGCAGGCCGCGATCAGGGCGCGGAGGATGGAGGTGGCCCGGGTGGTGGCCTGGGAGGCGGGCATCCGGCGTGGGATCCGGTTCGGAAAAAGTTTCGCGGTGCAAAGCTATCCGGCAGCGGGGGGCCCGCGTCCACCCCCCTTCCGGCTTATGACCGCCGCAAGAGCGCCCGGAAACGCGAAAGGGCCGCCTCCTCGCGGAAGCGGCCCCTTGTCTGCTGCCGTCAGGGACGGGAGCTTACTTCTTCGGCTGCGCCTTGGCGATGGCCGACTTCACTTCCTCGATGCTCTCCTTGACGCGGTTGGAGAGCACGTCGGCGGCCTCGCTGTTGGACTTCGCGACCATCTCGGCGAGCTCCTTCATGTTCGCCAGCGCCTTCTCGAAGGCGGTCTTGGCGAGCTCGGCCTGCTTGGAGACCTTGTCCTCGGGGGTGCCGGCGGCGACCATCTCGGACATCATGGAGGAGGCCTCCTCCATGGTCTGGCGCAGGATCTCGGCCTGGCGGCGCATCACGGCCTGCACGCCCTCGACGGCCAGCTGGTTGGCGGCGGTCAGCGCCTCGATGTTCTTGCGCTGGGCGGCCATCATCGCCTCGACGTCGACGCCGGGGACCTTGTAGTCCGCCATCATCTTGGTCAGGTCCATCTTGGTGAAGTCGGCGAACTTCGACGGGTCCATGAACTTGGTCATGTCGAACTTGGACATGTCGAGGTCCATGAACGGATACTTGGTCTTGTTGGCAGCGGCCATGATGGTGTCCCCCGGATAGGCGCTTGTGCAGCGCAGCATGCGATGAGCGCAATATGCTTATCGTTTAGGCACCCGTCAACGGATTTTGTGCAGCGCAGCAAAATGTCCGGACAAGCGCCGGCTGGAGCACCGGGTGAGGGTCTCCGCCCCTACTCCGCCGCCGCCGCCCCGTGCCGGAAACCGCGGTTGCCGGGGATGAACCGGGACAGGCCGCGGACGCTGTTGGACAGCTCCTCCGCCTGCCGCAGCCGGGCGTCCAGCGCGGCCATGGTCCTGGCCAGGTCGGGGCTGTCGTCCTCGAACCAGACGCGCAGGACGGAGAGGTGGACCAGCAGCAGGCCGCGCGCCTGCGCCATGCCCCAGAGGCCCGAGGAGCCGACCCGCGCCGTCTCCAGCATCCAGTCCATCGAGCGGCGCAGCTGCCGCGCGGTGCCCAGCGCCGAGAGCGGGTCGGCGCCCACATCGCGGGCGACGGCGCGCAGCCCCTCGCGGTAGGGCACCAGCGCGTCGAAGCGGCGCATCATCACGTCGAACAGCCGGTCGCGCGGCCGCTCGTCGGCATCGGCCGGGCCGCCGGCCAGCACGGCCTCGTCCACCCGCCGCGCCAGCCCGTCCAGCAGCGCGCCCTTGGACGGGTACTGCCGGCGCAGCTCGTTCAGCGACAGCCCCACCCGTCCGGCGATGTCGGCCATGCCGATATCGCGCCAGCCCCGCTCGGCCGCGAGGTCCAGCGCCGCCCGGATCGGATCGGGTGCCTCCTGCTTCTTCCTGCGCGTGCCCTTGGTCGCCATGGTCGTCCTCTGCAGCTGCTCGGGAGGAATATGGGTGCGGGCGGGTGGTTCTTCTATCCTGCATGCACTAGCATTGCACGCCACCATCATTCTGCTACCCTCGATATATATACCGTCATCCCGGCGAAAGCCGGGACCCAGGGGTTGCAGCGCTCGACCTCAATGCAGAGGTGCCGGATGGAGAAGCTGTTCTTCGTCTATATCCTCGCCAGCCGTCGCAACGGCACGCTCTATATCGGCATTACCTCGGACCTTTCGCGCCGCGTTTACGAACATCGGGTTGGCGCAATCGAGGGCTTCACCAAGCAGTACGGCGTAAAGATGCTCGTCCACTACGAAGTTTTCGAGGCGGCTGAGTATGCAATCGCCCGCGAGAAGCGGCTGAAGGAATGGCGGCGATCCTGGAAAATTGAGCTTATCGAGTCCAAGAACCCGCAGTGGAACGACCTCTACCAGACGCTGAACGGCTGGTGCCGAGCGTGCTGCATCGGCCGCATCCCGCTGCAACCCCTGGATCCCGGCTTTCGCCGGGATGACGGATTAGGGGATTCCAGCCGAGAGATTTTAACCAGCCAGCTCCCGCGACCGCCGGGTGCCCGCCGCCACGGCGCGCTCATACACAGGGGCGATGCCGTCGGGGGCCATCAGCACCTCCAGCGCGGCCTGGGTGGTGCCGTTGGGGCTGGTGACGTTGCGGCGCAGCTGCTCGGCGCTCTCGGGCGAGCGGTGCAGCAGCTCGCCGGCCCCGGCCACGGTGGCGCGGGCCAGCTGCATGGACAGGGCCTCGGGAAGGCCGGCGGCGACGCCGGCGCGGGCCATCACCTCGACGGTGAGGAAGACATAGGCCGGGCCGCTGCCGGACAGGGCGGTGACGGCGTCGATGTGGCCCTCCTCCTCCAGCCAGGCGACCTCGCCCACCGACTCCAGCAGCCGCTGCGAGAGGATGCGGCCCTCCGGCGTGACGTGGCCGTTGGCGAAGGCGGCGGAGATGCCGCGGCCGACGGCGGCGGGGGTGTTGGGCATGGCGCGCACGATGGCGGCCGAGGCGCCCAGCTGGCGCTCGAAATACTCCACCGGCTTGCCGGCGGCGATGGAGAGGAACAGCGACCGGCCGACGAAGCGGCGGTAGGCCGGCAGCACGCCGTCCATGATTTGCGGCTTCACCGCCAGGATGACGACGGCGGGGTCGAAGCCTTCGGGGATCGCCTCGGCCGAGGCGGCGTGCTCGACGCCCTCGGGCAGGCCCTGCGGCGCCTGCGGCTCCACCACCACGACCCGGCCGGCCACGCCCGCGGACACCCAGCCAGCCAGCATCGCCCCGCCCATCTTGCCGCAGCCGACGAGCAGCAGATCCGCACCCATGGAAAAGTCCCCCCGAGGTTTTTCTCAGGGGGACTTGGGTATCAGGCTTCGCCCATGGTGTCGAGAATGGCCGCGGTGACGGCCTCGGACGCGCTCTTGCCGCCCCAGATCACGAACTGGAAGGCGGGGTAATAACGCTCGCACTCGCAGAGAGCGATCTCCACGAGGTCCTCGATCTGCTCGACCGAGGCCGCGCGCGCGCCGCGCAGCAGCAGGGTCTGGCGGAACATGGGCGTGTTCTCGTCGCTGCAGACGTCGAAATGGCCCAGCCACATCTTGCCGTTCACCTCGGCCAGCAGCTCGTTCACGGCGGCCTTCCGGTTGCCCGGGACCTTCATGTCGAACTGGCAGGAGAACTGCATTGCGCTGACTTCCTTCTGCCACATGAAGAAGAGGCGGTAGTCGCACCAGCGCCCACCGATCTCGACGACCATCTCGTCGTCGCTCACGCGCTCGAAGGCCCACTCGTTCGCCGTGACGATCTCTTCGACGATGTCGAGCGGGTTATGGGTGGAAGTGGAAGTGTCGGTAGCGAGTGCCGACATGGTACGCCCTCCTGTTGCGCGCGGTGGGAAGGGGAAACCCGACCCCCGACCCGGCTTGACGGCCCAAATGTTGTGGCCGGCGTCCGTGGGGCTACTAGAATTACGGTGCCAGAAGGCATTTTGTTCCGCAACCCAATTGCCCCCCGTGCCCGGGATGGTGGCGCGATATCGCCGGCGGACGCCGAGTCGGGCGCCCGTCAAACCCTTCGGTACAAGGTTTGAACAGCGGTCCGGCGGGATCAGTCCGCGCCTGACCCGCCCGACTCAGGGGCGGAAGTGCCCCCTTTGCGGGCCGGACGCTTCGGGGCCGCCTCGGCGTGGGTAAGCTCGCGCTCGGCCATCAGCGTGGCGACCAGCGCCTCCAGCCGGGTGACCCGGTCGGCGAGATCGCCGGCGCCCGCCGCCTTCTCCTCTGCCGCCTCCTGGGCGGCGCGGGCGTTGGCGGCCATGGCCTTCACCGCCTCGAACTCGTCGCGGCCGACGACGTCCATCTGAGCGAGGATCCGCTCGAGCTGCTGGCGGAACTGCCCCTCCATTTCCGAGCGGATGCCGGTGAGGGCACCCACGGCGCCCCCGGCGAGGCGGGCGAGGTCATCCAGCAGCTTGTTGTCGACCTGCATGGTCACTTACTCCGTTACGATGCCGGGCATTATGGGGACGGGGTCCCCCGCTTGCAACCCGCCGGCGGCCGGGCGCTGCCTTGCGCCGCACCCGAGGCGCCTCCTATAAAGGCGGCTCCTCCACCCACTTCCGAGGCCCTTGATGATCCTGGTCACCGGCGGCGCCGGCTTCATCGGCTCGAACCTGGTGGCGGGGCTGGAGCGGCGCGGCCATGCCGATGTGGTCGTCTGCGACCGGCTGGGCAAGGACGATAAGTGGCGCAACCTCGCGGCCCGCGAGCTCGCCGACATCATCCCGCCCGAGCGGCTGCCGGAGTTCCTGCGCGAGCATGCCGGGGCGGTGGAGACGGTCTTCCACCTGGGCGCCATCTCGGCCACGACCGAGCGCGACGTGGACCTGATCCTGGAGAACAATCTCCGCCTGTCGCTGGACCTCTGGAACTGGTGCGCGCAGACCGGCGCCCGGCTGATCTACGCCTCCTCCGCCGCGACCTACGGCGACGGCTCGGCCGGCTTCGACGACGATTCGACGCCCGAGGGGCTGGCGAGGCTTCGCCCCCTGAACGCCTATGGCTGGTCCAAGCATTTGTTCGACCGCCGCGTCGTCAGGCTGACGGCCGACGGGCGGCGGCAGCCCCGGCAATGGGCGGGGCTGAAGTTCTTCAACGTCTACGGCCCGAACGAGTACCACAAGGGCGACATGCGCAGCGTCGTCGCCAAGCTCTACCCGCAGGTCATGGCGGGGGAGCCGGCGCGGCTCTTCGCCTCCGACCGGCCCGACTATGCCGATGGCGGGCAGATGCGCGACTTCGTCTGGGTCGGCGACTGCGTCGACGTGATGCTGTGGCTGCACGACAATCCGGGCGTCAGCGGCCTCTACAACCTCGGCACCGGGCAGGCCCGCAGCTGGAACGATTTGGCCGCCGCCCTCTTCGACGCCGCCGGCCTGCCGCCGAAGGTCGAGTACCTGGCGATGCCCGACCACCTCCGGGGCAAGTACCAGTACTTCACCGAGGCGAGGATGGACCGGCTGCGCGAGGCGGGCTACACCGCCCCCTTCACGTCCCTGGAGGAGGGGGTGCGCCGCTATGTGCGCGACTTCCTCTCCCGGCCCTCCCCCTACGCCTGAGGCCCGATGCTCGCCGCCCTCGCCTTCCCGGACATCGATCCGGTCGCCCTGCAGATCGGCCCCTTCGCGCTGCGCTGGTACGCGCTGGCCTACATCGTCGGCGTGGTGCTGGGCTGGTGGTACGCGTCCAAGCTGAACCGGCGGAAGCCCGAGCCGCTGACATCAGACCATCTGGGCGACTTCGCCAGCTGGGCGATCCTCGGCATCCTCATCGGCGGCCGGCTGGGCTCGGTGCTGTTCTACAACCTGCCCTACTATCTGGAGAACCCGCTGGAGGTGTTCTTCCTCTGGCAGGGCGGCATGTCCTTCCATGGCGGGCTGCTCGGCATCATCGCCGCCGTCATCCTGTTCGCCCGGCGCCACGGCTTCTCCCCCTTCGTCCTGGGCGACCTGGTGGCGGCCTGCGGCCCGATCGGCCTGTTCCTGGGCCGCATCGCCAACTTCGTGAATGGCGAGCTGTGGGGAAGGCAGACCGACGTCGCCTGGGCGGTGGTGTTCCCCGACCCGCGCGCCGGCGCCGTGCCGCGCCACCCCAGCCAGCTCTACGAGGCCGTGCTGGAGGGCATCGTGCTGTTCGTCGTGCTGTGGCTGCTGTCCCGCCGCCGCGAGATCATGGAGCGCCACGGCATCCTCTGCGGCGTCTTCTTCATCGGCTACGGCCTGTCGCGCATCATCGTGGAGTTCTTCCGCGAACCGGACGCCCAGCTGGGCTATCTGGCGGGCGTCTTCACCATGGGCCAGCTGCTGTCGCTGCCGATGGTGCTGGTCGGCATCTGGATGATCGCCCGCGCCAAGCCCTCGCCCGCCCCCGCCCATGCCGGCTGAGCTGGAGGAGCATCTCCGCCGCCGGATCGCGGTGGAGGGACCGCTGAGCGTCGCCGCCTTCATGGCGGACGCGCTGGGCCATCCCAAGTACGGCTACTACGTCACCCGCGACCCGCTGGGGGTGGCGGGCGATTTCACCACCGCGCCCGAGATCAGCCAGATGTTCGGCGAGCTGCTGGGCCTCTGGTGCGCCCAGGCTTGGCTATCCATGGGATCGCCCGATCCGGTGCGGCTGGTGGAGCTGGGCCCCGGGCGCGGCACGCTGATGGCGGACGCCCTGCGCGCCATGGCCAGGGTGCCTGGCCTGCATGCCGCCCTGCGCCTGCACCTGGTGGAGACCAGCCCGGCCCTGCGGCGCGCCCAAGCGGCGGCGCTGGCCGGCTTCGAGCCCAGCTGGCACGACGGGCTGGCCGAGGTGCCGGAAGGGCCGATGCTGCTGCTGGCGAACGAGTTCTTCGACGCCCTGCCCATCCGCCAGTTCGTCCGCACCGCGCGCGGCTGGGGCGAGCGCAAGGTCGGGCTGGAGGGCGACGGGTTCGGCTGGCTGGTGGACCTCGCCCCCGGCGACGCGCTGGTGCCGGTCCGGCTGCGCGCCTCGCCCGAGGGCCGCGTGGTGGAGATCGCGCCGGCGTCCATGGCGGTGGCGGCGGAGATCGGCGGGCGGCTCGCCCGCCATCCCGGGGCGGCGCTGGCGGTGGATTACGGCTATCGCGGACCGATGGCCGGGGACACGCTGCAGGCCGTGCGCCGCCATGCCTTCGCACCGGTGCTGGAGGCGCCCGGCGAGGCCGACCTCACCGCCCATGTCGACTTCGCCGCGCTCGCCGACGCCGCCCGGAGCGCCGGCTCGCAAGCCTTCGGCCCGGTCGACCAGGGCGAGCTGCTGGCGCGCCTGGGCATCCACCAAAGGGCGGCGGCGCTCAAGCGGCTTGCGAGCCCGATCCAGGCCGATGCTATAGATAAGGCCCTGAACCGTCTGGTGGCGCCCGACCAGATGGGCCGCCTCTTCAAGGGCATCGCGCTAACCAGTCCCGGCGCTCCCCCGCCGGCGGGATTCGAGAGCTGAATTGATCACACTCGGCGCCTTCAACGACCTCGCCTGCGTCCGCCACGGCTTCTTCACCCGCGCGGGCGGCGTCTCCACCGGGCTGTACGCCAGCAAGAATGTCGGCTTCGGCTCCAACGACGACCCTGTCGCGGTGACCGAGAACCGCCGCCGCTGCATGGAGTCGCTCGACCTGCCGGCCGATGCCCTGGTCACCGTCCATCAGGTCCACAGCCCCGACGTGGTGACGGTGGAGCAGCCCTTCGCCCACAAGGATGCACCCAAGGCCGACGCGCTGGTGACCAAGCGCCCCGGCGTGGCGCTGGGCATCCTGACGGCCGACTGCGCGCCGGTGCTGTTCTGCGACCCCAAGGCCCAGGTGATCGGCGCCGCCCATGCCGGCTGGAAGGGTGCCTTCGGCGGCGTGGTGGAGGGCACGGTTGCGGCCATGGAGGCGCTGGGGGCCGAGCGCGGCCGCATCGTCGCCGGCATCGGCCCGCACATCTCCCACCGCTCCTACGAGGTCGGCCCCGAGTTCCGCGACCGGCTGCTGGAGGCCGACGCGGGCAACGATTTCTACTTCGTCCCTTCCCGGCGCGAGGGACACTTCCTGTTTGATCTGGGCGGCTTCGTCGAGGGCAAGCTGGGCGATGCGGGCGTCGGCTTCGTGCAGCGGGCGCCCCACTGCACCCTGCTGGAGGAGAGCCGCTTCTTCAGCTACCGGCGAGCGACGCTGCGGGGCGAGGCGGACTATGGCCGCTGCCTCTCCGCCATCGCGCTTGCGGAGTAGCCGAAAAATCAGAGGGGGTACGGGCTTATGGGATAGGTCCCATGCGCCTGAAGGGGAACCTGCCTAGACCGCGCCGGTTTACAGCCCGTACACGGATTGATATGGTCCGCGCGCCTTCGTGACGGTTCGGCGACAGCGGCCGCACCGGTCCGAAATACGACGCAACCCCTTGATATCAGGGCGGGTCATGAAGATCATTGCCGGCAACAGCAACCGTCCGCTTGCCGAGGCCATCTCGGCCGCCCTGCAGGTTCCCCTGACCAAGGCCAGCATCCGCCGCTTCTCCGACATGGAGGTGTTCGTCGAGGTGCTGGAGAATGTCCGCGGCGAGGACGTGTTCGTCATCCAGTCGACGAGCTACCCCGCGAACGACAACCTCATGGAGCTGCTGGTCACCATCGACGCGCTGCGCCGGGGCTCGGCCCGCCGCATCACGGCGGTGATCCCCTACTACGGCTATGCCCGCCAGGACCGCAAGACCGGCCCGCGCACGCCCATCTCGGCCAAGCTGGTGGCGAACCTGATCACCCAGGCCGGCGCCCACCGGGTGCTGACCATGGATCTGCATGCCGGGCAGATCCAGGGCTTCTTCGACATCCCGACCGACAACCTCGTGGCCGCGCCCGTCTTCGTGCAGCACATCGAGGAGACGATGGGCCGCGACAACCTCATGATCGTGTCGCCCGACGTCGGCGGCGTGGTGCGCGCCCGCGCCATCGCCACGCGGCTCGGCGCCGACCTCGCCATCATCGACAAGCGGCGCGAGCGCGCCGGCGTGTCGGAGGTGATGAACGTCATCGGCGACGTGTCGGGCCGCCACTGCATCCTGGTCGACGACATCGTCGACAGCGCCGGCACGCTGTGCAACGCCGCCGTGGCGCTGAGCGACCGCGGCGCCAAGTCGGTGCGCGCCTACGTCACCCACGGCGTGCTCTCGGGCGGCGCCGTCGCCCGCGTCGCGCAGTCGCCGCTGGAGGCGCTGGTCACCACCGACAGCATCCAGGCGACCGAGGCGGTGCGCGTCTCGCGCAACGTCCGCCAGCTGACCATCGCCCCGCTGATCGCCGAGGCCATCGAGCGCATCAGCCACGAGCGGTCGGTGTCCTCGCTGTTCGACTAACATCCCTCGCCCCTTGCGGGAGAGGGAGGGGCCCACGCGCAGCGTGGGAGGGTGAGGGGTTGGACGGCGAAGCCGGACGCTCTCCACCCTGACACAAAGTCACCCGTCGAGAAGGTCCGGGCTGCCGCCCGGCCCCCCCCTCATCCTCCCACCGCTTCGCGGCGGGTCCCATCCTTCTCCCGCAAGGGGAGAAGGATAAGGCTGAACTTGACTTCCCGCGTCCGCGCGCCTACACCCGCGCATTCACTTCCGCGCTCAGCACCCCTGGAGGCTGGCGCACAACCCCGGACCCGGGGGCCTGGTCGCCCCGTCGGGTCCGTTTGCTTGAGGAGCGTACGATGACCCAGATTATCGCGCTGACCGCCGAGGTGCGTCAGCGGGCCGGCAAGGGGACCGCCCGCCAGACTCGCCGCGACGGGCGCATCCCTGCCGTGATCTACGGCAACAAGGAGAAGCCGGTGATGATCTCCCTGGAGAACCGGGGGTTCACCCGCGAGCTGCACAAGCCGGGCTTCTTCACGCACCTGTTCGACGTGACCGTCGACGGCGCCACCTACCGCACCCTGCCGCGCGACGTCCAGTTCGACCCGGTCACCGACCGTCCGCTGCATGTCGACTTCCTGCGCGTCAGCGACACCACCGAGATCGTCGTGAAGATCCCGGTCGTGTTCACCGACCATGAGCAGTCGCCGGCCCTGAAGAAGGGCGCGATGCTGAACATCGTGCGCCACGACGTCGAGGTGTACTGCCGTGCCAACGACATCCCGGAGCACCTGACGGTGTCGCTCGCCGGGTTCGACGTGGGCTCGTCGGTGCATATCAGCGCCTTCAAGCTGCCCGAGGGCGTGCGTCCGACCATCACGGACCGCGACTTCACCGTCGCGACGCTGGCCGCTCCGTCGGGCATGCGCTCGGAGGACAACGCTGCCGCCGCCACGGCGTAAGCAGCGATGAAACTGGTCGTCGGTCTGGGCAATCCCGGCCCGGACTATGCCCGCCACCGCCATAACATCGGGTTCATGGCGGTGGACCGGCTCGCCGACCGCTTCCGCCTCGGCCCCTGGAAGAAGCGCTTCCAGGGGCTGACCGCGGAGGGCACGGTCGAGGGCGAGAAGGTCTATGCGCTCAAGCCCCAGACCTTCATGAACCTCTCCGGCCAGTCGGTCGGCGAGGCGATGCGCTTCTACAAGCTGATCCCGGACCAGGTCATCGTCCTGCACGACGAGCTGGACCTGCCGCCGGCGCGCGTCCGCGTGAAGCAGGGCGGCGGCCATGGCGGCCATAACGGCCTGCGCTCCATCGACGAGCATATCGGCAAGGATTACTGGCGCGTGCGCCTGGGCATCGGCCATCCCGGCGCCAAGGAGCTGGTCAACGGCTACGTCCTGTCGAACTTCGCCAAGGCCGAGGAGGCCTGGGTCGACCAGCTGCTGGACGCGGCGGCCGCCGAGTTCCCCCTGCTCTGCCAGGGCGAGGCGGAGAAGTACATGACCCGGCTGGCGATGCTGGTGCAGCCGCCCAAGCCGATGCGCCGCGGCCCCGCCGGCGAGGCGTGAGCGCCACCCCCGACATTCCCGCCGATTGGCGCGCCCTGCTGGAGCGCGCCGCCGACTTTCCCCGCATCCTGGTCCTCGGCCCGCCCGATGCCGGCAAGAGCACGCTCTGCCGGCTGCTGGCCGATGCCGCCGGGGCCAGGCTGCTGGATTCCGACCTCGGCCAGAAGATGGTGGGGCCGCCGGCCTGCGTGACGTTGGGCCGCGCCGACGGCACGCTGGAACGAATGCGTTTCGCCGGCAGCACCGACCCGTTGCGCGCGCGGGCGGCGCTGCTCCACGGCATCGCCTCGCTGGGCGGGGCGGATGGGCCGCTGGTGATCAATACCGGCGGGCTGGTCCGGGGACCGGGGCACCCGCTGACCCTCGCGACGATCGACGCGGCGGCGCCCGCCCTGGTCGTGACGCTGGGCGACTGGCCGGAGCGGGCGGCCCTGGCGACGGCCCGCCCCGACGTCGAATTGGCGGCGCTGGCCCCCTCTCCGCTGGCCCGCCGCAAGACCGACGGCGAACGCCGCGCCGCCCGCCGCGCGGTCTTCCAGGCGCATCTCCGGGATGCCGTGCCGGTCACCCTGGCTCCGGAGGCCGCCCCGCCCCTGCCCGAAGGCGCCGCCTCCGGCCTACTGGCCTGCTTGGCCGACGCCCGGGGCGAGGACCGGGCGCTCGCCCAGCTTCAGGGATGGAACGCGGACGGCCTGCAGCTGCTGGCGCCGCCGGTGGAGGAGGTCGGGAAGGTGCGGTGGGGAGTGATGATGCTGGACGCTGAAGGACGCGACCGGCCACTCGGAGCTTGACCCGTAGGTCGCATGGAGGCGAAGCCGCAATGCGACATTCCCAGCGGATCAGCGTCGCATTGCGCCTGCGGCTCCATGCGACCTACGGCGCGGCAGCTACCGCCCTACGCCAGCACGTCCAGCAGGCGCTTGAAGCTCTCGTCGGCGGCCTGGGCGACCTTGACGTTGGCGGCCACGGCGACCTCAGCCGAGCGGATGTCCAGCAGGACGGCCGGGTCGAGGTTGCCCTCCGCCAGCGCCTGGACGCTCTCGGTCAGTCGGGCGGTGCTGTCGACGGCGCCCTGGAGCGCGGTCTGCAACGGGTCGATGGGGCGGATCTCCATGGGCGGAGCCTAGCACGCGCCGTCCGCGCCCGCCACCGCCCCTCCCTATCCCTCAAGTCGGGGCCTTGCCCGCCGCCATCAGCGCCTCAAGCCGCTTCTGCCGCATCGCCGGCACCTTGCGCATGAAGGCCATCGGCAGGAACCGCTTGAAGCGCCAGAAGCCCCGCACCCTGGGCGGGCAGAAGACGTAAAACTCCTTCGCCGCCACCCCCTCCAGCAGGAAGCGCGCGGCGTCGGCGGCGGTGAAGTCGGCATTGTCCATCAGGAGGCGGCCCGCCGTCCGTTCGGCGGGCGGCGCGCGCATGGCGTCGCCCAGCCCCGTCTTGAAGAACACCGGCATGACGCAGGAGAAGGAGAGCCTGTCGTCGTCGAGGTACTCGCAGTGCAGCGTCTCGGTCAGCGACAGGGCCGCCGCCTTGGAGGCGTTGTAGGCAGCCATGCCCGGCATGGTGCCGAAGGCCGCGGCGCTGGCGACGTTCACCACATGCCCGCCGCCGCCCGCCAGCAGCAGCGGCAGCGCCGCGCGGCAGCCGTTCACCATGCCCAGCAGGTTGATGTCCAGCACCCAGCGCCAATCCTCGACCGGCGTCTCCAGGAAGCGGCCGCCGACCGCGACGCCGGCGTTGTTGACCACCAGGTCCAGCCCGCCGAGCGCCTCCGCCGCCTGGGCGTAGGCCACCGCCATGGCTTCGGCGTCGCGCACGTCGACCGTGCCGGTGTGGACCTTGGACGCTCCGGCGGCGCTCAGCTCGCCGGCAACCTTCGCCAGCCCGTCCGCGTTCAGGTCCAGCGCCGCGAGCCGCCAGCCCGCGCGCGCCAGGGCCAGCGCCACTTCCCGCCCCAGCCCCGAGGCCGCGCCCGTCACCAGGGCCCGTCTTCCGGGAAAGCGCTGTCCCAGCCGTACCGCCGCACCCGCCATCCTCGTCCCCTTCCCTGCCCGTTCGATCGATGCTGTTCTTTTCCGCTATTTCACACAAAACAGGTGTGCCGCTTACACTTTGGCGCATAGGTAGAATGTGAAATCGTGCCCTTCGACACATTCGGGGTGGTTGTGCGGTGCGGCGCCCCTGTGCATTAATCTTCCCTCAACCGCAACGGGGACCGCGGCACATGCCCATGAAGCGCCCTCCTGCCCACCGGACGGATCACCGGATCGTCGGCAAGGATCGCGCCGTCCGCAAGCGCCGCGTGGCGTCGCCCGGACCGGCGGTGCCGGCGGGGAGGCGGGCGTGAGCGTCGAGATGTCCGTGCCCCTCCCCTCCGCCGTCACCGTCCGGACGCACCGCAAGCGCTGGGTGAAGCAGACCATCCTGCCGGGCTTCGGCCCGGCCATGGGCTTCACGCTGGCCTATCTCGGTCTGATCGTGCTGGTGCCGCTGGGCGTCATGGCGCTGAAGGCGGCCAGCGTCGGCCCCGCCCAGTTCTGGGACATCGCCACCCAGCCGCGCGTGCTGCACGCCTTCCGGGTGAGCTTCGGCACGGCGCTGATCGCCGCCGCCGTCAACGCGGTGTTCGGCCTGATCGTCGCCTGGGTGCTGGTGCGCTACCGCTTCCCCGGCCGCAAGATCATCGACGCGATGGTCGATCTGCCCTTCGCCCTGCCCACGGCCGTGGCCGGCATCGCGCTCGCCGCGCTCTACGCCCCGAACGGCTGGATCGGCCAGTGGTTCGCGGCGATGGGGATCAAGGTCGCCTTCACGCCGCTGGGCATCGTCGTGGCGCTGGTCTTCATCGGCCTGCCCTTCGTCGTGCGCACGGTGGAGCCGGTGCTGCAGGAGCTGGAGGCGGAGGTCGAGGAGGCCGCGGCCTCGCTGGGCGCCACCCGCTGGCAGACCTTCTCCCGCGTGCTGGTGCCGACCTTCCTGCCGGCGCTGATCACCGGCTTCGCGCTCGCCTTCGCGCGCGGCGTCGGCGAGTACGGCAGCGTCATCTTCATCGCCGGCAACCTGCCCAAGGTGTCGGAGATCGTGCCGCTGCTGATCATCATCCGGCTGGAGCAGTTCGACTACAACGGCGCCACGGTCATCGCCACGCTGATGCTGGGGCTGTCCTTCCTGATGCTGCTGGGCATCAACCTGCTGCAACGCTGGACCCGGGCCCGCCATGGCTGAGACCGCCCGCCCCGCCCTGGCGGAGTCCCGCTGGACCCGCTTCGCCCTGATCGCCACCGCCCTGCTGTTCCTGGCGGCCTTCCTGGCGATGCCGCTGCTGGCCGTGTTCGTGCAGGCGCTGGAGAAGGGCTTCGGGCCCTATCTGGAGGCGCTGGCCGAACCCGACGCGCTGGCGGCCGTCCGGCTGACGCTGCTGGTCGCCGCCATCGCCGTGCCGGCCAACCTGGTGTTTGGCGTCGCCGCCTCCTGGGCCATCGCCAAGTTCCAGTTCCCGGGCAAGAGCCTGCTGATCACGCTCATCGACCTGCCCTTCTCGGTCTCGCCCGTCATCTCGGGCATGGTCTACGTGCTGCTGTTCGGCCTGCACGGGCTCATGGGCCCCTGGCTGCGCGAGCACGACATCCAGATCATCTTCGCCGTGCCCGGCATCGTGCTGGCGACCATCTTCGTCACCTTCCCCTTCGTCGCGCGCGAGCTGATCCCGCTGATGCAGGAGCAGGGGCAGGAGGACGAGGAGGCGGCGCTGAGCCTGGGCGCCAGCGGCTGGCAGACCTTCTGGCGGGTGACGCTGCCCAACATCAAGTGGGGCCTGCTGTACGGCGTCCTGCTGTGCAACGCCCGGGCGATGGGCGAGTTCGGGGCGGTGTCGGTGGTGTCGGGCCATATCCGCGGCCAGACCAACACCACGCCGCTGCATGTCGAGATCCTCTACAACGAGTACAATTTCGTGGCGGCCTTCGCCGTCGCCTCGGTGCTGGCGCTGCTGGCGCTGGTGACGCTGGCCGCCAAGGCGGCGCTGGAATGGCGCTTCGCCGACCAGATCGCCGCCTCCCGCCGCTAAGGAGCTGAAACCATGGCCATCGAAGTCCGCAACGTGGTCAAGCGGTTCGGCGCCTTCACGGCGCTGGACGGGGTCGACCTGGACATCCGTTCGGGCGAGCTGCTGGCGCTCCTCGGCCCCAGCGGCTCGGGCAAGACCACCCTGCTGCGCATCATCGCCGGGCTCGAGTTCCCCGACGCCGGCGCCATCCGCTTCGATGGCGAGGACGCGGTGGACCGGGCGGCGAAGGACCGCAAGGTCGGCTTCGTCTTCCAGCACTACGCCCTGTTCCGCCACATGACCGTGTCCGAGAACGTGGCCTTCGGCCTGCGGGTCAAGCCCAAGGCGGAGCGGCCGCCCGAGTCCGAGATCCGCGACCGCGTGCGGCAGCTGCTGGAGATGGTGCAGCTGGCGCCGTTGGGCGACCGTTATCCCAGCCAGCTCTCGGGCGGGCAGCGGCAGCGCGTGGCCCTGGCCCGGGCGCTGGCCATCGAGCCGCGCGTGCTGCTGCTGGACGAGCCCTTCGGCGCGCTGGACGCCAAGGTACGCAAGGAGCTGCGCCGCTGGCTGCGCCACCTGCACGACGACATGGGCATCACCTCAATCTTCGTCACCCACGACCAGGAGGAGGCGCTGGAGCTGTCCGACCGGGTGGTGGTGATGAGCCAGGGCCGCATCGTCCAGATCGGCTCGCCGGCGGAGGTTTACGACCACCCGGCCGACAGCTTCGTCTTCGACTTCCTGGGCGGTGTGAACCGGCTGGAAGGCAGCATCCGGGCCGGCGTGGTCCAGATCGCCGGCACCGATGTCGCCATCGACGGCGAGGCCGGGCATGACGGCCCCGCCATCGTCTATGTCCGCCCGCACCAGGTGGAGGTGAACCCGGCGCCGGGCCCCGGCCGCTGGAGCGCCCGGCTGCGCACGCTGCACACGGCCGGCCCGCTGGCCCGGCTGGAGCTGGACTTCGCCGGCCGGCTGCTGGAGGCGGAGATGCCGCGCGACCGGCTGGTCGATCTGGGCCTGGCGCCCGGCGCGGAGTGCACGGTCGACTTCCGCCATGCCCGCGTCTTCCGCCGGGAGGAGCTGCGGTGAGTATGGCGGACGGCGCGGTCGAGGCCACGGATCTGCCCGCCCTGATGCGGGACATCGGCCGGCGCGCCCGCGCCGCCGCCGCCGCCCTCGCCCAGGCCTCCCCCGCCGACAAGGAGCGGGCGCTGCGCGCCGCCGCTGACGCCATCCGCGCGGGTGCCGCCGGGATCATCGAGGCCAACGCGCGCGACATGGCGGCCGCCACCGCGCGCGGTCTCGCCCCCGCCCTGCTGGACCGGCTGCTGCTGGACGGCAAGCGCGTGGAGGCCATCGCCCGCGGGCTGGAGGAGGTGGCCGCCCTGCCCGACCCGATCGGCACGGTCCTGGCCGAGTGGGAGCGGCCCAACGGCCTGCGCATCAGCCGGGTGCGGGTGCCGCTGGGCGTCGTCGGCATCATCTATGAGAGCCGGCCGAACGTGACGGCGGACGCCGGGGGCCTGTGCCTGAAGTCGGGCAACGCCGCCATCCTGCGCGGCGGCTCGGAGAGCTTCCACAGCTCCCGCGCCATCACCGCCTGCCTGCACCGGGGGCTGGAGGCGGCCGGGCTGCCGGCCGACGCCGTGCAGCTGGTGCCCACCACCGACCGCGCCGCCGTCGGGCTGCTGCTGACCATGGTGGAGCATGTCGACGTCATCATCCCGCGCGGCGGCAAGTCGCTGACCGCCCGGGTGGCGGAGGAGAGCCGCATCCCGGTCATCAAGCACCTGGACGGCATCTGCCACGTCTACATCGACCGCTCCGCCGACCCGGCCAAGGCGCGCCAGGTCGCCTTCAACGCCAAGATGCGCCGCACCGGCATCTGCGGCGCCATGGAGACGCTGCTGGTCGACCGCCCCGTGCTGGAGAGCCATCTGCGCCCCTTGCTGCACGATCTGCTGGCCGCCGGCTGCGAGGTGCGCGGCGACGCGGATGTCCAGGCGCTGGACGCCCGCGTGCGCCCCGCGACCGACGAGGATTGGGACACCGAGTACCTCGACGCCATCCTGTCGGTCCGCGCCGTGGATGGGGTGGACGAGGCCATCGCGCATATCGAGCGGCACGGCAGCCACCACACCGACAGCATCGTCACCGAGGACGCCGCCACGGCCGAGCGCTTCCTGGCGCGGGTGGACAGCGGCATCGTGTTGTGGAACGCCTCCACCCAGTTCGCCGACGGCGGCGAGTTCGGCATGGGCGCCGAGATCGGCATCTCCACCGGCAAGCTGCATGCGCGCGGGCCGGTCGGGGCGGAGCAGCTGACCAGCTACAAGTACCTGGTCCGCGGCGACGGGCAGGTAAGGCCGTGAGGAGCCACCGGATACGTCGTCGGAGGTGATGTCTCACCGTCGGCGCCCCCACCACCCGTCATCCCGGCGAAAGCCGGGACCCAGGGGTTGCAGCAGGAGATGGAATAGGTTCCTCTGCCTTGCTGCCTCCTGCTGTGCCGCACGGACAAGGAGGCGCTGCATCGACGTCACATGGCTGCAACCCCTGGGCCCCGGCCTTCGCCGGGGTGACGGTGAAAAGTGAATGGCACGGGGAAAGACGAAGAGCGGCGGCCGCCTGCCATGACCCCCACCCGTATCCCGCCCCGCCTGCGCGCCGGCCATGCCTGGGCGGGGCTGACCGTCGGGCTGCTCGGCGGGTCCTTCAACCCGGCGCATGAAGGGCACCGTCACGCGAGCCTGGAGGCGATGCGGCGGCTGGGGCTGGACCAGGTCTGGTGGCTGGTCAGCCCGCAGAACCCGCTGAAGCCCGCCTTGGGCATGGCGCCCCAGGCGGAGCGGCTGGCCTCGGCCCGCGCCATGGCCCGGCATCCGCGCATCCGCGTCACCGACATCGAGGCCGATCTCGGCACCCGCTATACCGTGGAAACGCTGGCCGAGCTGCAGCGCCGCTTCCCCCGGACGCGCTTCGTCTGGCTGATGGGCGCCGACAACCTCGCCCAGATTCCCCGCTGGCGCGGGTGGATTAAGATATTTGGTATGGTCCCGGTTGCAGTGATGCCCCGACGGCCCTATTCTATCAAGTCGCTCCTCGGCAAAGCCGCGGAGCGTTTTGCCGTTTGCCGCGTTCCAAGCAGTGAGGCCCGCGGGCTGGCGCATAGGGCGCCCCCCGCATGGACCTTCCTGGATGGGCCCGTGCACCCGGCATCGGCGACCGAGATACGCCGCGGCGGGGGCCGTGGCCGGTCCGGGACGCCCGCCAACCAGAGGTGAGGACCATCGTTACGCTCTCCAACGCCGCCCAGGCTGGTCGCCCCGAGATGGCTCCGCCGGGCCCCGACTTTCCGGCACGCGTCCGGGACCTGATCATCCAGTCGCTCGAGGACGACAAGGCGGAGAACACCGTCGTGATCGACCTGCAGGGCAAGACCAGCCTCGCGGACTACATGGTCGTCAGCTCCGGCCGTTCGGTCCGGCAGGTGGGCTCCATGGCCCAGCACCTGCTGGAGAAGCTGAAGGCGCTCGGCGTCACCGGCGCCGAGGCCGAGGGCCTGCCGCAGTGCGACTGGGTGCTGATCGATGCCGGCGACGTCATCGTCCACCTGTTCCGGCCCGAGGTCCGCAGCTTCTACAACATCGAGAAGATGTGGGGCGTCGAGACGCCGGCCGCGCCGCCGACGCCGGACGGGCTCGGCTGGGCCTCGGCCTGACCGGTCGGGAGTAGGCGGCGATGCGGCTCTGGCTCGCCGCCGTGGGGCGGGCCAAGCCCGGTCCCGCGCGCGACCTGTTCGAGGAGTACAGGGCCAGGCTCTCCTGGCCCCTGACCCTGCGCGAGGTCGAACCGAAGAAGAAGGTCGAGGGGCCTGAGCTGAAGCGCCTGGAGGCGCAGCTCCTGCTTGAGGCCGTGCCGGCCGGCGCCAGGCTCATGGCGCTGGACGAGCGCGGCCGTACCCTGTCCAGCCCCGACTTCGCCGCCCGCATCGGCGCCTGGCGCGACCAGGGGGCGGCCGACATCGCCTTCGTCATCGGCGGCGCCGATGGGCTGGCGGAGGAGGTCCGCGCCCGGGCCGACCTTTTGCTCGCCTTCGGCGCCATGACCTGGCCGCACATGCTGGTCCGCGGCATGTTGGCCGAGCAGATCTACCGCGCCCAGCAGATCCTGGCCGGCCACCCCTACCACCGTGTCTGAGCCGCCTGCCCAAGGCCAGCGCCAGACATTGCACGGCCTTCCCGGCTACCCGACGCCATTGATCCCCGCCTCCCGCAGAGATGGCGGCGCCCGCTATTTCGGGCTGATCATCCGATCCGACTAATACCGGCAGCGAATACTTTCAGCGGAACATTCATTGCAAGGATGGTCGCTTTATTGCGCTGCGAAGCCTCTAAACAACTGCTTTGTTTCGTGATACGCTTCCAACCATCCGGCGATCAGGACCGGAACTGGGAGGTGCATCATGGCCATGAAGACCAAGTCCGCCTTGCTCGCCGCACTCCTGCTCGCCACGACCGCGGGCGCGGCGTCCGCCGATTCGCGCACGCGCGACTCCATGGGCCCGATCAAGGTGATCGGCATGTCGGACGTGGAGCTCTGCGTCCGCGAGACCGACCGCGACCAGCGCGACGACGCGATGTACTGGTGCTCGCGCACCATCCGCCGGGGCGAGTCGGCCATCAACGAGCGCGCCGTCGCCTATCTGCACCGCGGCGTCGTCCATCTGAAGAACGGCGACCGCCAGGCGGCGCTGGAGGACATCGAGAGCTCGATCACCCTGGCGCCGGCCTATGGCGACGCGCATTTCAACCTGGGCAACGTCGCCTTCTCGCAGGGGCGGTTCCAGGACGCGGTCGCCGCCTACAGCAAGGCGATCGAGACCGGCTTGACCGTGCCGGAGCTGGCGCACCACAACCGGGGCAAGGCCCACGCCCGGCTCGGGGACAAGGCCCGGGCCGACGCCGACTTCGCCCAGGCCAAGACCATCGCCGCGCTGTACAAGGACTCGCCGCTGCGGCAGGCCGACGCCCGCTGACGGGCCGGAACGGCTCCGCCGCCGTCTGCGAGAGATCGGCGGCGGGACCGTGCCCGTAGGTCGCATGGAGCCATCGGCGCAATGCGACATCGCTCCAGCCGTGAACCGTCGCATTGCGGCTCCGCCTCCATGCGACCTACGGCTGAGACGTTGTGCGTCCTTCGACAAGCTCAGGATGAGGCGGGGTACGCGAGGCACTCTCGGCTTGGTCCGGCGCAAGCGTCGCAGGGAGCAGCTACATCCCCCTCATGCTGAGCCTGTCGAAGCACGCACAGCTTCAACGCTGCCCCCGCATTGCGGCCTACCGGCCGACGGGCGCCCTCAATCCCGCTCCACCGGCCCGAAGAGAGGGTAGGCGCCGAAGTCGCGGATGGGGCGCAGCACGACGTTGCTGACGACGCGGCTGACGCCCAGCTCCGGATCGTCGATCCAGGTGGCGGTCAGATCCTGGTAGGCGTCCAGGTCGCGGCAGACGATCTTGGCGCAATAGTCGAACTGGCCGGACACCTCGAAGCACTCGATGACCTCGGGCGTGTCGCGCAGTCGCTTCTCGAACGCGCCCTGGACGACGCGGCCGTGCTTCTCCATGGCGATCTGGGCCATGACGAAGACGCAGGACTGCAGCCGCCGCACGTCGATCAGCGCCTGATAGCGCACCACCACGCCCTCGCGCTCCAGCCGGCGCACGCGCTCCAGGCAGGGGCGCGCCGACAGGCCGACCCGCTCCGACAGGGCCTGGTTGGTGATCCGCCCGTCCCGCTGCAGTTCGGACAGGATCTTCAAGTCGATCTGGTCGAGCTTCTTCAGCTTCATGCCCTGCCGGCGCCTCCTGCCGGCGGCCCTCCGGGGAGGAGGGCCGATGTCCGGTATGCCCCTGGTCTTTACCTCGAAAGATGCGGGGGCGCCAAGGGCCCCCGCCCTGCTTCCTCAGGCGACCTGGGCCGGTACGGCCTCGACCCCGGCCGCGGCGACGGCGAAGCGCTCCAGCAGTCGCAGGGCCGAGGCGAGAGTCGCCCCGCCCTGGTCGCGGCAGGGGGCGAACTCCACCAGGTCGAAGGAGCCGACCAGGCCGGAGCGGCCCAGCAGGTCCATGGCGGCCAGCACCTCGTCGAGGTCCATGCCGTCCGCTACCGGCGTGCCGACGCCCGGGGCATGGATGGGGTCCAGCCCGTCCATATCGAAGCTGACATGGACGTGGGCGTCCTCGGCCCTGGCGCGGTCCAGCACCCGGCCGACCAGCGCCACCAGACCCTCGCGGCGGAGGTCGTCCATGTCGTGGAAGGTGACGCCGTGGCGCAGCAGGTTGTCCCGCTCGCCCGGATCGACCGAGCGGATGCCGAACTGGAACAGCCGCGTCGGGTCCAGCGCCGCCACGGGGCCGCAGATTCCGGTCAGGTCGGGCGAGCCCAGGCCGCAGGCGGCGGCAGCCGGAAGCCCATGGGTATTGCCCGAGGGCGAGGTCTCCGGCGTGTTGAAGTCCGGATGGGCGTCGAACCACAGCACGTAGAGCGGCACGCCCCGGGCGCGCGCATGGACGCCGGCCGCCGCGACCGAGCCCAGCCCCAGCGAATGGTCGCCGCCCAGCATGACCGGCACACCGCCCTCGGCCAGCACATGGGCGCAGGCGTCGCGCACCTCTGCGCACCAGGCGGCCGTGGCCTCCAGGCTGCGGCAGGCGTCGGAATCGACCGAACCGTCATAGGACGGGCCGGTCACGTCGCCCATGTCGCGGACCGCCACGCCCTGGGCGCGCAGCCGCGTCTCCAGCCCGGCGGCGCGCAGGACCTTCGGCCCCTCGGCGGCGCCGCAGCCGACATTGCCCACTTCCGTCGGTCCGCCCACCAGGCCGAACCACGGTCCCTTGTTGCCCATGAGGCCCATCTTCTTGCTTCCCGGACGGTTCAGGCGGCGCCGCGCGCCTTGGGCTCGAGCGCCCGCAGGGTCTCCTCGAACCGGTCGATCGCCCAGTCCAGCTCCTCGCGCGTGATGACCAGCGGCGGCGCCAGGCGGATGACCGTCTCGTGCGTCTCCTTGCTCAGCACGCCGCGCGCCATCAGATCCTCGCAGACCGCGCGGGCGGAGGCCAAGGCCGGGTCGATCTCGACGCCGACCCAGAGGCCGAGGCCACGCACGCCCTTGACCAGCGGCGACTTGATGGCGCGAATGCGGGCCATCAGATGCTCGCCCAGCTCGGCCGAGCGCTCCACCAGACCCTCGTCCTCCAGCACCCGCAGCGCCTCCAGCCCGACGGCCGAGGCCAGCGGGTTGCCGCCGAAGGTGGAGCCGTGGTTGCCCGGCTTGAAGCAGTCGATGACGTCCTGGCGGGCGACGAAGGCGGAGACCGGCAGCACGCCGCCGCCCAGCGCCTTGCCCAGGCACAGCCCGTCGGGGCGGATGCCCTCGTGCTGGTGCGCGAACCACTTGCCGGTGCGGCCCAGGCCCGACTGGATCTCGTCCAGGATCATCAGGACATTGTGCTTGTCGCAGAGGGCGCGCACGGCCTTCAGGTAGCCCGGCGGCGGCACGACGATGCCGGCCTCGCCCTGGATCGGCTCCAGCAGCACGGCGGCGGTGTTCGGGCCGATGGCGGCCTCCAGCGACGCGGCGTCGCCGTAGGGGACGATCCGGAAGCCCGGGGTGAAGGGGCCGAAGCCGTCGCGGTAGTCGGGCTCGCTGGAGAAGCTGACGATGGTGGTGGTGCGGCCGTGGAAGTTGCCCTCGGCCACCAGGATCTCGGCCTGCCCCTGCGGCACGCCCTTCCGGGTGTAGGCCCAGCGGCGCGCCGCCTTGATGGCGGTCTCCACCGCCTCGGCGCCGCTGTTCATCGGGCAGACGCCGTCCAGGCCGGTCAGCTCGCACACCTTGGCCAGGAACGGGCCCAGCTTGTCGGTGTGGAAGGCGCGGCTGACGACGGCGACCTTCTCGGCCTGCTCGGTCAGCGCCTTCAGTATGCGCGGATGGCCGTGGCCGACATTGACGGCCGAATAGGCGCTCATCATGTCGAGATAGCGGCCGCCGTCCTCCGCGTCGATCCAGACGCCCTTGGCGCGGGTGACCACGACCGGCAGCGGCTTGTAGTTGCGGGCGCAGTAGCGCTCCTCGAACGCGATGGTCGCGCTCTTCGCGCCGTGCCCGGTCAGGCCCGCCTTGTCCATGATCCCGTCCATCGCCATGCCCTCATGCCAAGTCTCGATATTGCGAGCATGGCATGGCTGACGCAGCCGAAGTTGCCGAAGACCCCCCTGGCCGCGACAGAAGCAGCCGGCCCGCCCCGTCCGCCCGGCCGTTCCTGCCGCCCCACCCCGCCAGGACGCGGCGCATGCGGGAAAGGGGCACCTCCCCCTCTCCTGCGCGTGACACCCCTCAAGGAATCGTTAACCCTGTCACCCGGAGAGTCTGCCAGTCCTGATGGTCTGTCGACGCGGGCGGTCCCCCGGCCTATAAGGCGGGTGGACCCATGGCGGCGCTTGCATCACCGGCGGCGCCGCCCGACCTTACCGTTGTGGACCAGAGGAAACCGACGCCATGACCGACAGCGCCGCCCCCAAGAACGCCCCCCGCCCCGTCGTGCTGTGCGTGCTGGACGGCTGGGGCTGGCGCGAGGAGCGCGAGGACAACGCCGTGGCCCAGGGGCACACGCCCAATTTCGACCGGCTGTGGGAGAGCTGCCCCAAGGGCTTCCTGCAGGCGTCGGAGGAGGATGTCGGCCTGCCCGCCGGCCAGATCGGCAACTCCGAGGTCGGCCACATGAACCTCGGCGCCGGCCGCGTCGTCTTCCAGGACCTGCCCATGATCGACCGAGCCATCGCGGCGGGCGAGCTGGAGACGAACGAGCACCTGAACGCCTTCAAGGCCGCGCTCAAGAAGAGCGGCGGCACCGCCCACCTGATGGGCTTGGCCTCCCCCGGCGGCGTCCACAGCCACCAGGACCACATGGTGGCGCTGGCGAAGTCGCTGGCCGCCTCGGGCATCAAGGTCGCGCTGCACTGCTTCACCGACGGCCGCGACGTGCCCCCGCAGAGCGCGGCGGAGCAGCTGACCCGCTTCGTGGGCGACCTCCAGGGCGTGACGCTGGCCACATTCGGCAGCGTCACGGGCCGTTACTACGCCATGGATCGCGACAAGCGCTGGGAGCGGGTCGAGAAGGCCTACCGCGCCATGGTCTCGGCCGAGGGCGCCAGCGCCGACGGCCCGGTCGAGGCGGTGAGGGCCTCCTACGCCGCGGATGTCCATGACGAGTTCGTGCTGCCCGCCATCATGCCCGGCTATACCGGCATGAAGGACGGCGACGGCGTACTGATGGCGAATTTCCGCGCCGACCGCGCCCGCGAGATCCTGACCGCGCTGCTGGCCCCCGCCTTCGACGGCTTCGACCGCGGCACGCCCGTGACGTTCGCCGCCGCGCTGGGCATGGTGGAGTATTCCACCGAGCTGAACCGCTTCATGCCGGCGATCTTCCCGCCGAAGGAGCTGGCGAACACGCTGGGCCAGGTGGTGGCCGACAAGGGGCTGAAGCAGCTGCGCATCGCTGAGACCGAGAAGTACCCGCACGTCACCTTCTTCTTCAACGGCGGCGAGGAGCGGGTCTATCCGGGCGAGGAGCGGATCATGGTCCCCTCGCCCAAGGTCGCCACCTACGACCTGCAGCCCGAGATGTCGGCGGACGAGGTGACGAACCGCGTCGTGGCCGCCATCGACAGCGGCGCCTTCGACCTGGTGGTCATAAACTACGCCAACCCCGACATGGTCGGCCACACCGGCAGCCTGCCCGCCGCCATCAAGGCGGTGGAGGCGGTCGACCGCTGCCTGGGCCGGCTGGTCGAGGCGGTGGAGCGCCAGGGCGGCTCGGCCCTGGTCACCGCCGACCACGGCAATTGCGAGATGATGCGCGACCCGGAGACGGGCGGCCCGCACACCGCGCACACGCTGAACAAGGTTCCGGCCTTCTTGGTCGGCGCGCCCAGGGACGTGACGGCGCTGGGCACCGGCCGCCTGGCCGACGTCGCCCCCACCCTTCTGGAGCTGATGCGGATCGAGCAGCCCGCCGAGATGACCGGCCGCTCCCTGCTGATCCGCGACGCGGCGAGGCGCGCGGCGGAGTGAGACGTCCCCTCGCCCTGTTCCTGGCCGTCTCCACCCTCGTCCCGATGGGCGAGGGCATGGCCGCCCCCGACCCGCAGCGCCAGTTGCAGGAGGTCGAGCGCGACCTGAAACAGGGAGAGCAGCGCAAGGGCGAGCTGGACGCCAAGGCCCAGGCGCTCGAGGCGGAGCTGGCGGACCTGCGCGCCCGCTCGGTCGCCGCCGCCGAGGAGGCCCGCGCCCAGGACGAGGCGCTCGCCCGCATCGAGGAGGCGGAGAAGGCTCTCATCACCGACGAGGGCGAGCGCGTCAGGCGGATCGAGGCGGACCGCGCCGCGCTGGCCGAGCTGCTGGGCGCGCTGCAGCGCCTGTCGCGCCTGCCGCCCGAGGCCTTGATCGCCAAGCCGGAACCGCCATCTGACACGCTGAAGAGCGCGCTGCTGCTGCGCTCGGCGATTCCGGAGCTGAAGGCCCGGGCGGATTCGCTGTCGCAGCAGCTGGCCGGCCTCGCCGACGTGCGCCGCGACCTGGCCGCGCGCCGGCAGGAGGCGACGGCGGCGCGCACCGAGCTGGAGCGCCGGCAGGCGGAGCTGAAGGAGTTGGCGGGCAAGCGCGAGGCGCTGTTCCGCAGCACCGACGCCGAGCGCCGGCAGGTCGAGGCTTCGCTGGCCCAGCTGGCCGGCAAGGCCGAGGACCTGAAGGAGCTGATGGAGCGGGTGGAGGCCGAGCGCAAGGCCACCGCCGAGCGCGAGAAGGCGGCTGACGCCGCCCGCCGGGCCAAGGCCGAGGAGGCGCGGCAGGCGCAGGCGCGCGAGAAGGTCGCGGCGCTGGGCAGGTCGGCCGGCAAGGCGCCGAAGGGCAAGGCGCCCGGCGGGCTGGTCATGCCGGTGCTGGGCGAGGTGAAGGTGCGCTACGGCGAGCCTGACCGCGTGGGGACCACCAGCCGCGGCGTGACACTCGCGGCGCGGGCCGGTTCCAGCGTCGTGGCGCCGATGGACGGCTCCATCATGTTCGCCGGCCCCTTCAAGGGCTATGGGCTCATCTTGATCGTGGAACACGCCAACGGATATCATAGCCTCATCGCGGGACTGGGTCGGATCGACACCCAGGTGGGCCGGCAGGTGCTGGCCGGCGAGCCCGTGGGCGCGATGGCTTCCGACGGCGACCTCTCTTTGTATTTCGAGCTGCGGCGCGGCGGACAGCCGATCAATCCGCTCCGCGGCGTGAACGCCACCGACGGCAAGGGACAAGGTTGATATGAAGAAGCTGCTCGTGACATCCTCCGCCGCCGTCGCCCTGCTGGGTTCCGCCGCGATCCTGGTGGCCCCCGCCGAGAGCAAGCAGCCCGTCAAGTCGGACACCTACCGGCAGATGGATCTGTTCGTCGAGGTGTTCGAGCGGGTGCGCTCGGAATATGTCGAGGACGTCACCGACGAGCAGCTGGTCGAGGCCGCGATCGACGGCATGCTGACCTCGCTGGACCCGCACTCCAGCTTCCTGAACCGCAAGAACTTCCAGGACATGCAGGTCCAGACCCGCGGCGAGTTCGGGGGCCTGGGCATCGAGGTCACGCAGGAGAACGGCGTGGTCAAGGTCGTGTCCCCGATCGACGACACCCCCGCCTTCCGCGCCGGCGTGCAGCCGGGCGACTACATCACCCACCTGAACGACGAGCCGATCGTCGGCCTCGGCCTGAACGAGGCGGTGGAGAAGATGCGCGGGCCCGTCGGCACCGACATCAAGGTCACCATCCGCCGGGGCGAGGGCACCGAGCCGATCCAGCTGAGCCTGACCCGCGCCGTGGTGAGGGTGCAGTCGGTGCGCTACCGGGTGGAGGGCGACATCGGCTACATCCGCGTCTCGAGCTTCAACGAGCAGACCCAGGTCGGGCTGGACAAGGCCATCGCCGCCATCAAGCAGCAGCTGGGGCCGAAGCTGATCGGCTACGTGCTGGACCTGCGCAACAATCCGGGCGGCCTGCTGGACCAGGCGATCTCCGTCAGCGACACCTTCCTGGACCGCGGCGAGATCGTCTCCACCCGCGGCCGCGGCGCCGAGGTGGGCGACCGCTTCAACGCCAAGCAGGGCGACGCCACCGGCGGCGCGCCCGTGGTGGTGCTGGTCAATGGCGGCTCGGCCTCGGCGTCGGAGATCGTCGCCGGCGCGCTGCAGGACCACAAGCGCGCCATCGTCCTGGGCACCCAGAGCTTCGGCAAGGGCTCGGTCCAGACCATCATCCCGCTGCAGGGCCACGGCGCCATGCGCCTGACCACGGCCCGCTACTTCACGCCCTCGGGCAAGTCGATCCAGCAGCTGGGCATCACCCCGGACATCGAGGTGCAGCCGGCCCGCGTGGAGGAGATCACCCAGGGCCAGCGCCGCCGCGAGGCCGACCTGCCGCACGCGCTCTCCAACCCGACCAACCGCCCCGGCGCCCAGGGGACGCCGCAGCCGAACGCGGCGCCGGGCACCCCGACCACCACCCCCGCCCCGGCCGCGCCCGGCGCCGGCCCGCAGGTGCAGGCGCCCCAGGCCCCGGGCGCTCCCGGCCAGCCGACGACGGCCGCGGCACCCGCCGGCGCTCCCGGCGCCACCCCGGCCACGGCCCAGGCCGGCCAGCCCGGAACCGTTCCGGCCACCGGTCCCGACGGACAGCCCTTCGACTACCAGCTGGCCCGGGCGCTCGACCTGCTGCGCGGCGTGTCGCTGTTCGCGCAGGGCAAGACGATCAACTAAGCAAGAAAAGCCTTGGCGCGCCTCTCACTCAAACGCAAGACCGGCACGGACGATTTGGACGGCCCGGCTCCCGACAAGGGGGCCGGGTCGGCCGGCATTCTGGCCACGCGGTTCGGCCTCGGCCGTGCCAAGGCCTATCCGGCCGCGGACCCGTTCGACGATCCGCCCCGGGAGCGCAAGCCCCGTCGCGCGGCCAAGGATCTGGCCTTCCCTCTGGCGCTGGGCCTCTCGGCGCTGGCCCTGGCCGGGGTCGGCGCCTGGCTGGCGCTGACCGCCGAGGCGACCCTGCGCGAGCGCTCGGCCCAGGTGCCGAAGCTCCGCGTGCCGGTGCTGATGGCCGACGGCACGCCGCGCTTCGAGGATAAGGCGGTCGAGCTGGAGCCGGAGAAGGAGCTGGACCCGGTCGACATCCCGGTCACCCTCGGGCCCAGCCGGGTCGACGCGCTGGTGGAGAAGAGCCGGCTGGGCGTCCTGCCCCGCATCGGCCCGGACGGGCAGGCGCCCTGGCAGGCCTATGCCCGCCCCTTCCCGCACGAGGACAAGCGCCCGCGCATCGCCATCGTGGTGACCGATCTGGGCCTGTCCGCCCCGGTGCTGGACGCCGCCATGGGCCGGCTGCCCGGCGCCGTCACCTTCGCCTTCCAGCCGGGATCGCCCGAGCTGCAGCGGCAGATCGACCAGTCGCGCCAGAACGGGCACGAGGTGCTGCTGACGGTGCCGATGGAGCCGTTGGGCTATCCGCGCAACGATCCCGGCCCCGGGACGCTGCTGACGGCCCTGCCGGACGAGCGCAATGTCGAGCGGCTGGAGCAGGTCATGGCCCAGGCCACCGGCTATGTCGGGCTGACCAGCACCACCGGCGCCAAGTTCCTGACCAGCCGGCCGAACCTGCAGGCGGTGCTGGCCCAGGTGCAGCGGCGCGGCCTGTCCTATGTCGACAGCTGGATCGTGCCGAACAGCCTGGCGACCAAGCTCTCCACCACGCTGGGCATCCCGCGCGCGGTCTCGGACGTGCAGGTTGACCGGGTGGCCTCGCCCAACGGCGTCGACGCGCAGCTGGCCGAACTGGAGCGCCTCGCCAAGGCCAACGGCGCCGCCGTCGGCTTCGCCCAGCCCTATCCCGTGACCATCGAGCGCATCGCCCTGTGGGCGGCCAGCTTGCGTGACCGCGGCATCGTGCTCGCGCCGATCACGGCCGTGCTGAACCGGCAGGCGGACCGGTAGCCATAAACATCCCTCGCCCCTTGCGGGAGAGGGATGGGCCCCGCCGCGTAAGCGGTGGGAGGGTGAGGGGTCGGCGGGCGAAGCCCGACGTTCTTATCCGCTGTCCCAAGATCAGCCGTAGAGAAGGCCCAGCCTGCGGCTGGTCCACCCCTCATCCCCCCGTTGCTGCGCAACGGGTCCCTCCTTCTCCCGCAAGGGGAGAAGGATGAAGATGCCCTCACCCGCCCCGGGCGATGCCCCAGCCCACCTCTGCCGTGGCCTTGGCGACCTCGCCATAGGCATGGGCGCGGCGGTCGGACGCGTTGCCCTGGAGCGCGCGGGCGTAGACGCCCTGGCAGATCGAGGCGATGCGGAAGAAGGCGAAGGCCAGGAAGAAGTTCCAGTCGGGGATGCCCTGCCGGCCGGTGCGGCGGCAATAGGCGGCGACGTACTCCTCCTCGGTCGGGATGCCCAGGGCCTTCAGGTCCAGCCCGGCCAGGCCGCCGAAATCCTTCATCTGGTGCGGGATACGGTAGGACATGCAGTTGTAGGCGAGATCGCCCAGCGGGTGGCCCAGCGTCGCCAGCTCCCAGTCCAGGATGGCGATGACCTTCGGCTCCGCCGGGTGGAGCATCAGATTGCCCAGCCGGTAGTCGCCATGGGCGATGGTGGTCTCGTCGCCGGCCGGGATGTGCCTGGGCAACCAGTCGAGCAGCGCGTCCATGGCCGGGATGTCGCCGGTCTTGGCCGCGACGTACTGCTTGCCCCAGCGCTCCACCTGCCGGGCCACGTACTGCTCCGGCTTGCCGAAGCCCTCCAGCCCCACCGCCTTCCAGTCGACCCGGTGCAGGTCGGCCAGCGTGGCGTTCATGGTGTCGTAGATGGCGGCGCGCTGGGCGGGCTCCATATCAGGCAGGCTGGTGTCGGTGAGGACCCGGCCCTCCAGATAGTCCATGACGTAGAAGGGCGTGCCGATGACGGCGGCGTCCTCGCACAGCAGCCGCGCGGTCGGCACCGGCGCCCTGCCGCCGGCCAGCGCCCGCATCGCCTGGTACTCGCGCTCCACCATGTGGGCCGAGGGCAGCAGCTTGCCCGGCGGCTTCTTGCGCAGCACGTATTTGCGGTCGCCCGCCTCCACGAGGAAGGTCGGGTTGCTCTGCCCGCCCTGGAACTGCCGGATCGTGGCGGGACCCTGGAAGCCCTCGAGATGGGCCTCCAGGTAGGACCACAGGGCCGCCTCATCGAAGCGGTGCTGCGGCAGGACCTCGATGAGGGCGACCATGGCCGGCCTCAGGTGCTCAAGGGATCGGAGATGGTGGCGCCGCCGTCGGCCACCAGCACCTGACCCGTGACGAAGCGGCCGCCGGCACCGGCCAGGAACAGCGCCACGCCGGCGATGTCGACGGGATCGCCGATGCGCTTCAGCGGGGTGCGGTTCTCCAGCGCCTGGATCAGCTTCGGCTGCTCCCAGAGCGCCTTGGCGAAGTCGGTCTTGATCAGGCCGGGGGCGATGGCGTTGACGCGGATGTTGCTGGGGCCCCACTCCACCGCCAGGTTGCGGGTCAGCTGCGCCTCGGCGGCCTTGGAGATGCCGTAGGCGCCGATGACGCCGTTGCCGCGGATGGCGGTGATGGAGGAGAGCAGGACGACCGCGCCGTCCTTCCGCTCCGCCATCTGCGGCAGCACCATGTTGCACAGCCACCAGGTGCTGCGCAGGTTGGTGCCCATGATCTTGTCCCAGGCGTCGTCGCTGACGGACGCCATGGGGCCGTAGACCGGGTTGATGGCGGCGTTGGCCACCAGCACGTCGATGCGGCCCCACTTCGCCATGGTGGCGTCGACGAGCGCCTGCAGCTCCTCCTTGCGGCCGACATTGCAGGCCACCGCGATGGCCTCGCCGCCGGCGGCCTCGATCTCCGCCTTCACGGCGTCGCAGGCGTCCTGCTTGCGCGAGGAGATGACGACCTTGGCGCCGGCGCGGGCGTACTCCTCGGCGATGGACTTGCCGATGCCCCGGGAGGAGCCGGTGATGAGCGCGACCTTGCCGGTGAGGTCGACGAGCGGATGGACGGCCATGATGCGGTTCTCCCCTTCTCTGTTCTGGTTCAGCGCGCGGTCGTGCCGCCGTCGACGACGACTTCCGACCCGGTCATGAAGCCGCTCTCGTCCGACAGCAGGAAGAGGATGGCGTTGGCCGCGTCCTCCGCCTTGCCCATGCGGCCGAGCGCCGCCGTGCGTTCCAGCTGGCGGCGGGTCTTGTCGGGGTCCTTCGAGCCGCCGATGAGCGCGCCCACCATCGCCGTCTCCAGGAAGGAGGGGTGGACCGAGTTCACCCGGATGCCCAGGCCGCGCTCGGCGCATTCCACGGCGATGGACTTGGACATGATGCGCACCGCGCCCTTGCTGGCGCAGTAGGCGGCCATGTTGCTGCCGCCGATCAGGCCGGCGACCGAGGAGAGGTTGACGATGGAGCCGCCGCCGGTCTGCTTCATGGCGCCGATGGCGTGCTTGCAGCCGAGGAACACGCCCTCGACATTCACCCGCTGCACGAACTGGAACTCCTCGAGCGTGGTGTGCTCCACCGGCTTGTGGACGCCGACGCCGGCATTGTTCACCAGCCCGTCGAGGCGGCCGAACTTCGACACCGTCTCGGCGATCACCTCGGCCCAGCGGTCCTCCAGCGTCACGTCCTGGCCTAGGGCGAGCGCGCCCGGGATCGACGCGGCGGCGTCCCGCAGGCCGGCCTCGTTGCGGTCGGTCATGACCACCTTGGCGCCCTGCTCGGCGCAGAGCTTGGCGGTGGCGAGGCCGATGCCCGACGCCGCCCCCGTGATGAGGATCACCTTGTCCTGAACGCGCCCGGCCATCGCTCTCTCCCCGTTTGTTCGTTGAATTGCATCATGCCGCTTATGCGGCGGTCAGTCGGCGACCTTCACCAGCAGCTTGCCGAAATTCCTGCCTTCGAGCAGGCCGAAGAAGGCCTCCGGCGCGCTCTCCAGCCCCTCCGACACGTCCTCGCGGTACTTCAGCTTGCCCGACCGGATCAGCGGGATCGCCTCCTCGTGGAAGGCGCCCATGCGGTGCCAGCGCTCGGACACGATGAAGCCCTGCAGGCGCAGGCGCTTGGCCAGCACCTGGGTCAGCAGCAGGCCCATGCGGTCGGGGCCCGGCGGCAGCTCGGTGTCGTTGTAGTTGGCGATGCGGCCGCAGACCGGCACGCGGCCGAAGGCGTTCAGCAGCGCGATGCAGGCGTCGCCGACCTTGCCGCCCACATTCTCGAAGTACACGTCTATGCCCTGCGGGCAGGCGGCCTTCAGCTGCTCCTGGAAGTCCGGCGCCTTATGGTCGACGCAGACATCGAAGCCCAGCTCGTTCACCACATAGTCGCACTTGTCCTTGCCGCCGGCGATGCCGACCGCGCGGCAGCCGCGCGCCTTCGCCAGCTGGCCGACGACCGAGCCGACGGCGCCGCTGGCGGCCGAGACCACCACCGTCTCGCCCGCCTTGGGCTCGCCGATGTCCATCAGCCCGACGAAGGCGGTCAGGCCGGGCATGCCCAGCGTGCCCAGCGCCAGGGTCGGCGGGAAGGCGTTCGGGTCCAGCTTCACCACGGCCTTCGGGTGGGCGACGGCGTAGTCCTGCCAGCCATTCATGCACTGCACGATGTCGCCGGGCTGGAAGCCCGGGGCGTTGGACGCCTCCACCCGCGCCACCGTGCCGCCGACCATGGTGCCGCCGATCTCCACCGGCTGGGCGTAGGACTTGGCGGCGCTCATGCGGCCGCGCATGTAGGGATCGAGCGACAGCCAGAGGGTGCGCAGCAGCAGCTCCCCCTCGCCAGGCACCGGCACGGGCGCCTCCTCCAACCGGAAATTCTCCAGCGTCGGCATCCCCACCGGCCGCGAGGCCAGCACCCACTTGCGATTGACGGCCATGGCGCCCTCCCATTCCTTTGTTCGTGGGGAGCACCATAGCGCATTCAAACGGACGTTTGAACCGGGGAATCGATAGCTCCCCATAAAGACCTTCGTTGCCGATTAACCCTCGCCAAGACGAGCAGTATCAACACATCTAATTTACTGAAGAGCGGCAGAACCTGAGATATGCTAAGCACCTTTGTGGCACCAAAGTATAAAACCGGGGTCTTCTTCAGCAATCATCAATAGAATAGCTGCGTTCTCACGAATTTCTTCATCATTCTTTCCATCATCTCGAATCTTTGCAAAGATATCACGGCAGCTCTCTCTCGCGGCAAGCACAGGAAGTAAGCTGTAGCCAGAACTCGGCCTTCCGAAACCGCTCTCACCAACGTACGATAGCACCTTCGCTATTTCAATCGGCCCAAAGCTAAGCACCTCATTGGTAACCAAGTTTTTTACTTCCGATGGCGCATCCATCATTGAACAATCGTCTGGATGACCTAGTACACGAGAAAAACCGATAGCCAAATTAGGCGTAACATTTGCGGGAGGACGATTATGAAATAGTGAGACCATAGTCTCCCAAGCTTCCAGGACACGCCAGTATCTAGCAGTCATCACTCGGATGCCGATACAATGCGTATCATAATCATCAGAGTTTGACCACTCAACAGCCGTCTTTAGGCTCAGGTCTGGAGCCTTTCCCTGGATAGTCTGCAATAAGACTCGCCGGAACATTTCTTCATTCAACATGTTCCAGGGCGATTTTGGGAATTCTATAACAAAGTTCGATTGCGCCCGATGCTGCCGAATAAGATACCTTGCCTCTTCTTTCAAATCTATCCAATACGCCGTATTTTCTGCTGGGTCGTAAACGACACCTAACGTGATCAGATCATGCGATCGCCAGAATTCCAAATGTTGCCGTGTTGCAGGTATCCTGCACGTGTACTTTCGACAGTATGACTTTCCAGATTTTATCTGAAGAGCCACTTCCTTTGAGGTGACGTTCTCACCATTCACAAAGAGCACAAATGCGTCATGACCATAATCATGGCGGACATCTATTTCCTTGAAAACTGAGTTATTCGCCTCAATTGCGCATCTAACGAAATTCACGCCCTGGCGCTCAGTGGCAGAATTCCATTTACGCTTTGCCATGCTACCTCCACGAAGAACGGCGTCGAATATCAATTCATAATCAACTCTCTAGCACAATAAAACACCACGTTTACACCTATTACGAAGATGAGGTTGCGTACAGCCGCCCGATGGTCCGCACCGCCTCCTCGGCCTCGGCGCGGTCGGGGGCGGTGGAGTCGTCGCCAAAGCCGTAATAGTCGTTGGCGCCGGTCTTCTGGAACACCAGCCCGTCGCGGCGCGGCACGAAGCTCACCTGGTCGTAGTAGAGGCCGTGGCCCGGCCCCCGCTCGGTCGCCACATGGGCGATCTGGCCGCGCACCGGGGTCAGCGAGACGTCGCCGAACAGCGCCTTGGCGCCGTAGCCGGTGCAGTTCACCAGCAGCGGCTGGGGCAGCGCCGCCAGCTCGGCCGGGCTGTGGAACTCGCGCCGTTCGGTGCGGCCGCCGGCGGCCAGGAAGTCGGCCATCAGCATGCGGCCATAGGCGGCGAGGTTGTACATCATGAAGCTGACGCGGCGGACGGTGCGGTCGCCGAAGGGATGGTCGCCGGGCTCGTAGTCGCGGGCGCCGACGGACAGGTCGGGCACCAGCTCGCGGCGCAACTCGGCGAAGCGGGGACGGTCCTCGGCGACGGGCGGCGACAGGGCGCGGTCCCGCACCACATAGCTGTCGATCCATTCAACCGGCGCGTCGGCGAGGCCGAGCAGCCCCTGGAAGGCGGCAAAGGACCGCCGGGTCATCGCTTCCCAATCGGCCTTGAAGGAAGGCGTGGCGTGCTGCTCCAGCGCGATGCGCGAATCGGGCGACCAGACGCCGCTGGCATAGGCCGAGGCGACGTGCGGCGGGAACTCCCTGGCGTAGATCGTCACCCGGGCGCCGGCGCGCTGCAGCAGCAGGGCGGTGGTGAGCCCCATGGCGCCGCAGCCGATGACGCCGATCTCGCGGGCGCCGGTGCCGAGCGCCAGCGCCGCCGCCTTCTCGCCGGCGCCCCAGGAGAGCGACCAGCCGCTGCCGCCATGGCCGTAATGGTGCAGGACGGTCTTGGCGCCGACCCGCTCCAGCTCCAGCCGCGGCCCCTGGGCGCGGAAGGGCCGGGTACAGACGGTGATGTGGCTGATCCGGTCGGGCGTGACGCGCATCGGCGGCAGCTGCAGCGCCGGGGTCTTCGCAGGGGCGGACCGCCCCGCGCAGCCGCCCAGCATGCCCATGCCCGCCAGGGCGCCGGCCCCCGCCAGCACCCGCCGCCGCGCCATCATGCCCGTCATTTCCAGCCTCGAATCCGTCGCCGATCGGCGGCCAGGATTACCACAAGCGGTGTGCGGGCAAGGCGGAAATGCTTCCCCGGCGCCGGTCCGGCGCTATGCTCCGCAGCACCGGAATGATGGGAGGATGGAATGAAGCGGTTCGGAGCGACCCTGGCCCTGATGCTGATGGTGGCGGCGCCCGCCCTGGCGCAATCCGGCGATGCGGGCGGCATCAAGCGCACCGACACGCCGAACTTCCCGATCTCCCAGGCGGTGCTGGTGCCGGGCGGCTCGGACCTCTACTTCTTCAGCGGCGTGGTGCCGTCGGTCACCGACCCGGCCGCGCCCAGGGGCAGCATCCAGTCCTTCGGCGACACCGAGGCGCAGACCGAGAACGTGCTGGGCAAGATCAAGAAGACGCTGGAGGCGCAGGGGCTGGGCCTGAAGGATGTCGTGCTGATGCATGTCTATCTGGTCGGCGACCCGGCCAAGGGCGGCACCATGGATTTCGGCGGCATGATGAATGCCTACCGCCGCCATTTCGGCACGGCGGAGCAGCCGAACAAGCCCGCCCGCTCCACGGTGCAGGTCGCGGGCCTGGCCTCGCCGGGCATGCTGGTGGAGATCGAGGTGGTGGCCGCCCGCGCCAAGCCCTGAGCGGTCAGAGGCGGGAGATGTCGATCAGCGTGTCGGGCGGCTCCGGGATCTCCGCCGCCTTGCCGTAGGCGGCGCAGGCGCGGGCGAAGGAGGCGCGGTCGGGCGGCGGGCGGAGATAGGCGACGCCCGGATGCGCCGTCAGCTCCGCCCAGGCGGCCCGCACCCAATCTTCGGCCGCCGGGGGCGTTTCCCGAGATTCGGCTTGGCGCACCGGCGGCTTGCCGGCGGGCACGGGAAGGGGAAGGCGTGTCGCGTCCATGCCGGATGAACGCGGCATGCGCGGCTTGGTTGCGCGATTACACCGATCGAATGTCGCGGGACGGGCGGGGATGCCTCTCTAACCCGCGAAAAAGGGGTGGCGCAAAGGCCGAGGCCCGGCCACCCCTGCGGCGGCTCACTTCTTGGTGAGGCCCTGGAGCTGCTGCTGCAGCTCGTCCAGCTTCTTCTGCAGATCGCCCAGCCGGTCCTCCTCGGTCCGCGGCTTGGCGGCGGTGGAGGGTGCGGCCGGCGGCGTGCCGAAGTCGCCATGCTCGCCGAAGGGCGAGAACATGCGCATGGCCCGCTCGAACATGGCGAGGTTCTGCTTGCTCATCTCCTCCAGCGTGCCGAACGGGAAGATGCCGCCCAACGTGTTCTGGAAATAGTCCCGCATCTTCTCCTGATTGCGGGTGAAGGACTGCATGCTGTGCTCGAGGTACTTGGGCACCATCCACTGCATGTTGTCGCCGTAGAAGGAGATCAGCTGGCGCAGGAACCCGATGGGCAGGAGGTTCTGGCCCTTGGACTCCTCCTCCACGATGATCTGGGTCAGGACCGAGCGGGTGATGTCGTCGCCGGTCTTCGCGTCGAACACGGCGAAGTCCTTGCCGTCCTTCACCATCTGGCAGAGATGGTCGAGGGTGACGTAAGAGCTCGTGGCGGTGTTGTAGAGGCGCCGGTTCGCGTACTTCTTGATGGTGATCGGCGCGGGCTTGGACTCTTCCTTGTCGACCATCTGGCTCTTCCCGGCGTTCTCGGGCTCGACCGTGGGAACTGCCTTGTTCATCGCGGTGCACCCTGGGGTTTTTTGCACCCGCTAAAAGTACGCGATGCGGCGCGGCATGCGCAAGCGCGGAGCCGTGGCAGCAAACGGCGCGCCGGAGGAACGGATGCCTCTCCCGCGGTTTACCGCGAACCGGCAGGCTGTATACTCGACCCATGAGCCGCGACGACGCAAAGACCCCGCCCCCGGGAAACGCCGGTGGGAGCGAGCCCGAACCGCCCTCCGCCGAGGAGCTGGCGAAGCGGTTCCTCGACCTCTGGCAGGACCAGCTGGCGGCCGTCGCCGCCGATCCGGATCTGGCCGACGGTATGGCGCGCCTGCTGCAGGGCGCCGCCGCCTGGAACCCGTTCCTGGCGCCCTTGGCCGGCGCGCCGCCCGCCTGGCCCGGCTTTCCCGGCGCGGCCGGCTTCCCCTTCCCCGGCTTCCCCCAGCCCCCGCGAGGTCGCCATGACCGACCGTCCCCCACCCCGCCCGCCGAGACCGCCCCGCCAGGGGCCGAGGCCGCTGGCGCTGCATCTGGGGGCGGGGATGTCCGTCTTGACGAGCTGGCCGGCCGGCTTGACGCTCTCGAGAAGCAGCTCGCCGCCCTGGCGCCCGGAGCTGCGGGAACGGGCGGCGAGCCTCCGCCGCGACCTCGCCGGCGTCGATCCTGAGGCGTTCGAGCGGGCGGTGGAGCCCGAGGCGCGCCGCCGCGCCGACCGGCTGCTGACCGGGCTTGAGCGTTACCGCCGCCATCCCTACCGCCGCGACCTGGACGACCCGCCGCCGGTCTGGACCGAGGGGCGCGCCCGCATCACCGCCTTCGGACCCGAGGATGGGCCGCCGGTGCTGTTCGTGCCGTCGCTGGTTAACCGCGGCTACATACTGGACCTGTCCTCGCGCAAGAGCCTGGTGCGCTGGCTGGCGGCGCGGGGGCTGCGCTGCTTCCTGATCGACTGGGGCGCACCCGGGCCGGAGGAGCGCCGCTTCACCCTGAGCGACTATGTCGCCGGCCGGCTGCGCCGCGCCATCCAGGCCGCCCGCGCCCTGTCCGGCGGGCGGCGGGTGGGGCTGGTCGGCTACTGCATGGGCGGCCTTCTGACCGCCGCGGCCGCGCAGCGTCAGCCGGAGGACGTGGCGGCGCTGGGGCTGATGGCGACGCCCTGGGACTTCCATGCCGAGGACCGCGCCGGCGCGCTGCGGGTCGCGGCCTGCCTGCCGGCGCTGGAACCGGCGCTGCGCACCCTGGGCGAGCTGCCCATCGACATGATCCAGGCGCTGTTCGCCGGGCTGGACCCGCTGCTGGCGATGAAGAAGTTCAGCAGCTTCGCCCGCAAGGACCCCGAATCGGACGATGCCCGCGACTTCGTGGCGCTGGAGGACTGGCTGAACGATGGGGTGACGCTGGCCGAGGCGGTGGCGCGGGAATGCATCGCCGGCTGGTACGGCCGCAACGACACCGGCCGGGGCGACTGGCGCGTCGCCGGGGAACCGGTCATCCCCGCCCGCATCCGGGTGCCCGCCCTGGCGCTGGTCCCCGCCATGGACCGCATCGTCCCGCCGGCCTCCGCCCGCGCGCTCGGCCAGGCCATTCCCGGCTGCACGATCCTGGAGCCGCCGCTGGGCCATATCGGCATGATCGTCAGCGGCGGCGCCCAGCCGAAGGTCTGGGAACCGCTGGCGCAATGGCTGCTGCGGACCGTCCGCTGAGGACATCCCGAATCTTAAGTATTAGAGCACTCCTTGATTTCAGGCCGATGGGCCCGTGGGCGGTTCCGTTTGGATTGTACTTCATAAGCCCCAATCCCTACCCTACTGGCTTAACGGTCGGGATCAGGGGCGGTAATGGCCAGCACAGCGGATGTCTTCGTCAGCTTGGCTCAGAACCTGACGCTTCTGCTCGCCCTCGCCTTCCTCTACGCCTTCATCAGCCGCAGCCTGGAACGCCACGGCCTGTCGCGCAGCATCGCGGTGGGCGTGCTGTTCGGGGCCATCAGCATCGCCAGCATGTTCCGGCCGGTCATGCTGGAGCCCGGCGTGATCCTTGACGCCCGCACGATCATGCTGAGCCTGGCGGCCAGCTTCGGCGGCGGCGTGGCGGCACTGATCGCCGCGGTCATGGTCGGCGCCTGGCGGCTGTGGCTGGGCCTGCAGGCCATGGACCAGGGCATGCGCTGGGCCTTCGAGGGGCTTCAGGCCGGCCTGTTCGGCATCACCGCCTCCGTCGTCATCGGCTACGCCGCCCACCGCATCCAGCAGCGCCGCGGCCGTCCCTTCGGCCCGGCGGAGTTCCTGGGGCTGGGAATCGCCGGGACGCTGCCACCGATCCTCGCGGCCTTCTTCATCCCGGAGATGTCCTGGTCGCTGCTGGAGCGGGCCGCCCTGCCGCTGGTCCTCACCATTCCCGCCGGCACCTGCTTCCTGGCCCTGCTGCTGCGCGCGCAGAACCGGCTGTTCGAGGACCAGGAGGCGTTGCGGCGGAGCGAGGCGCAGTACCGGCTGCTGGCGGAGACCGCGACGGACGTCATTTCGCGCCATGCGCCGGACGGGCGCTGGCTCTACGCCTCCCCCGCCATCGCCGCGGTGATCGGTCACGCGCCCGAGGAGGTGGTGGGCCGCCATCCCCGGGAGTTCCTGCACCCGGAGGAAGCCGAGGCCTGGCGCCCGGGCCCGGAGACGCACGGGGCGACGGTCACGGTCGTGCGGCGTTGGCGCCACCGTGACGGGCGGTACGTCTGGTGCGAGACGGTGGCGCGCCGCGCGCCGGGCTCCGACGAGGTCACCGCCCTGACCCGCGACATCAGCGAGCGCAAGGCCCGCGAACTGGACCTGGAGGCCGGCCGCGCCCGCCTCGCCGCCCAGGCGGAGGAGCTGCGCCGGTCGCGGGACGAGGCGGAAGCCGCGAACCGCGCCAAGTCGCGCTTCCTGGCCGCCGCCAGCCACGATCTGCGCCAGCCCTTCCAGGCCATGCGCCTGTTCCACGCCCTGCTGGAGGGCGACCTGACGCCGGACCGGCGCGCCGAGGCGGTGGCGCGGCTGGGCGAGGCGCTGGCCGCCGGCGAGGATCTGCTGCGCGCGCTGCTCGACGTCTCCACGCTGGAGGCCGGCCAGGTGAAGCCGGAACTGGCCACCGTGTCGATCCGCGCCGTGCTGGAGGCGGAACTGGCCCATGCCCGGCCGCTCGCCGCCGCCAAGGGACTGCGGCTGCGGCTCGGGCCCTGCGGCGGCGCGGTGCTGACCGATCCGGTGCTGCTGAAGCGCATGCTGCGCAACCTGCTGGTCAACGCCATCCGCTATACCGAGCGGGGCGGCATCCTGGTCGGCTGCCGGCGCCGCGGCGACCGCTGCCGGATCGAGGTGTGGGACACCGGCATCGGCATCGCCGCCGCCGACCAGGGCAGGGTCTTCGATGAGTTCTACCAGGTGGGCAACCAGCAGCGGGACCGCCGGCTGGGGCTGGGCCTCGGGCTGTCGGTGGTGCGGCGCACGGCGGAGCTGCTGGGACATGGGCTGGAGCTGCGGTCGGTGCCCGGCCGGGGCTCGGTCTTCGCCTTGTCGGCACCGCTCGCGCCGCCGGTGGAGGCGGCGCCCCCGCCCTCGGAACCGCCATGCCCGCCGGCCGTCGGGCGGACGCAGCCGCCGCGGGTCCTGCTGGTCGAGGACGACGCCGTTCAGCTCCTCGGCCTGCGCCTGACCTTCGAGAGCTGGGGCTACCGCGTCGATGCCGCCGAGACGGCCGAGGCGGCGCTGGCGCTGCTGGAGCGGGCCGGCGCGCCCGACCTCCTGGTCAGCGACTACCGGCTGCCCGGCGAGATGAACGGGCTCCGGCTGGTCGCCGCGGTCCGGTGCCTGCTGGGCGGCGCCCTGCCCGCGGTCATCGTGACCGGCGACACCGATCCCGCCCGGCTGGTCGAGTTCGCCGAGGCCGGCTGCCGTCTCGTGCACAAACCCTACGACGCTGCGGTACTGCGCCGGGTCGCGGCCGAGCTGCTGGGCATCGAGGCGCCGCCCGTCCGCAAGGGCGCGCGCCCGGTGCCGGCGGCCACGGCCGTCGCTGCGGCCCGGACCGCCGACCGGCTGGCGTTCCGCTCCTCGCTTGGGTAGCGTGGCGGCCGACCGGGGCCACCCCATCGACCGAGGCCCCGCCGCCACTCCTGGAGCACCACCATGCGTATCAGCAGCGACTTCGATTCCGGCAACATCCAGGTGATCGAGGCGACGGACCCGGCCAATGTCCGGCTGGCGATCCGCAAGGACAAGGACTCCGACTTCTACCAGTGGTTCCACTTCCGCCTGTCGGGCGCCAAGGGCACGCCCTGCACCCTGCGCATCGAGAATGCCGGCGGCGCCGCTTATCCGGACGGCTGGCCCGGCTACAAGGCGCGCGCCTCCTACGACCGCGAGACCTGGTTCCAGGTGCCGACCGAGTACCGGGACGGGGTGCTGACCCTGAGCCTGACGCCGGCGCATGACAGCGTCCATTTCGCCTACTTCGCCCCCTACTCCATGGAGCGGCACCATGATCTGATCGCGCGCTGCCAGCTGTCGCCGCTGGTGCGGCTGGAGGTGGCGGGCACGACGCTGGACGGGCAGGACATCGACCTGCTGCGCGTCGGCGATGTCGGCCAGGGGAAGAAGCGCTGCTGGATCATCGCCCGCCAGCATCCGGGCGAGAGCATGGCCGAATGGTTCATGGAGGGGCTGCTGGAGCGGCTGCTGGACCCGGCCGACCCGGTCGCCCGCGCCGTCCTCGCCAAGGCCGAGCTGCACATCGTGCCGAACATGAACCCCGACGGCAGCCGCCGCGGCCACCTGCGCACCAACGCCGCCGGCGCCAATTTGAACCGCGAATGGCTGGAGCCAACCCTGGAGCGCAGCCCCGAGGTGCTGCATGTCCGCGCCGCCATGGCCGCCACGGGGGTCGATTTCTGCCTGGACGTCCATGGCGACGAGGCGATCCCGGCCAACTTCCTGGCCAACTGCTTCGGCATCCCCTCGCTGACGCCAAAGCAGCAGGATCTCCACCGCGCCTATTCCACCGCCCTGGTCGCGGCCAGCCCCGACTTCCAGGAGAAGCTGGGCTATCCGACGAACCCGCCGGGCAAGGCCAACCTGACCATGTGCACCAACTATCTGGCCGAGACCCACGGCTGCCTCGCCATCACGCTGGAGATGCCCTTCAAGGACAATGACGGCCTGCCCGACCCGGCGCACGGCTGGTCGCCGGAGCGCAGCAAGCTGTTCGGCCGCGCCAACCTGGACGCGCTGCTGCAGGTGGTGGAGCGGCTGTAGCGTTTTTCCCGTCATCCCCGCGGAGGCGGGGACCCAGGTAATGAGCGTGCTATCCGGATATCGGGAAGGCGCAAAGGGGCGCGTTGCCGCCCTCCTTCCAGGCGCCGGTGCTAAGGGAATGCCTGGGTCCCCGCCTCCGCGGGGATAACGGGTTTGGAGGTTCAGACCCCCAGCAACCCCGCCAGCCGATCCGCCAGCATCTCCGCCTCCCCCGCCCCGTAGTCGCGGTGGTGCCCCGAGCCCCACACCGGCCCGGGCCAGGCGGGGTCAGCCCTGGTCCGGGCGATGATATGGACGTGTAGCTGCGGCACCATGTTGCCGAGCGCGCCGACATTCAGCTTGTCCGGGCGGAACTCGCGCTCCAGCACCCCGGACGCCACCGCGATCTCCTCCATGAGGAGCGCCTGGTCGGTAGCATTCAGCCGGTGGATCTCGACCGCGCCCGGGCGCCTCGGCACCAGGATCAGCCAGGGCCAGAGCGCGTTGCGCATCAGCAGTACGCGGCAGAGCGCCAGGTCGGCCACGGGGACGGTGTCGGCCGCCAGCCGCTCGTGCAGGTGGAACGTGTCGTCGCCCAAGACCCCTCTCCCGTGCCCCAGGGAACAAAACGGCCCGATCCCTGTCTCCGCGACGGGCCTTCTGGCCCGAAACATCACAAGAAGTACCGCTGGACGGCAAGCCCGCTTCCGGATGTACTAGGCGCCCGAGGCCCTGCCTCCCGGTGATGGTCAGCCATGCGCCGGGTGGGAGGGTCGACGGGGGCCAATCCACAAAAATGCCGCAGTGGCGTCCCATATGTCGCTCAGTCCGCCGAGGCCTCAACGGCCCGCGCGGCCCTGGGCCATGGGGCGCCCGGGGACTTAGGGGCAAGACGGGGTATCCATGCGCAAGATCCTGAGCATGCGCAAATCCGCCTGGGCGGTTCTGCTGCTGCTGATCCTGGGCAACATCGGGGCGTGGGCCCTGTCCAACCGGCCCGCCAGCGAGCGGGCCTGGTCGGGCACGATCGCCGGCGTCGCCTTCTCCCCCTACCAGGCGGACCAGGACCCGCAGGCCGGGCGCCACCCGTCCGAGGCCGACATCAAGCGCGACCTGGAGGTCGTGGCCGACCACGTCCAGGCGATCCGCACCTACACCGCGCTGAACGGCATCGACCGGGTGCCGGCGCTGGCGGCCGAGCACGGGCTGAAGGTCACGACCGGCGCCTGGATCAGCGGCGACCTCTCGGCCAACGAGGCGGAGATCAACAGCCTGGTGCGCCTCGCCCGCACCCACAAGAACATCGACCGGCTGATGGTCGGCAACGAGGTCATCCTCCGCGACGACATCGAGGTGCCGGCCCTCATCGACTATATCCAGCGCGTCAAGCGCCAGGTCGAGCAGCCCGTCTCCACGGCCGAGCCCTGGCACGTCTGGCTGAAGCATCCCGAGCTGGCCGAGGCGGTGGACTTCATCACCATCCACCTGCTGCCCTACTGGGAGAAGCTGCCCATCGACGAGGCCGTGCCCTACGCGATGGAGCGCTACAACGAGGTCAAGGCGCGCTTCCCGAACAAGCACATCCTGATCGGCGAGGCCGGCTGGCCGTCGGACGGCGCCTATCGTGGCGGCTCCGAGGCGAGCCTGGTGAACCAGGCCAAGTTCATCCGCACCTTCCTGAACGTGGCCGGCCAGCAGCGCCTCGACTACTTCATCATGGAAGGCTTCGACCAGCCCTGGAAGAAGGCGATCGGCGGCATCGCCGAGGCGAACTGGGGCATCTGGGACGCCTACCGGAACCCGAAATTCCCCATGGAGGGCGGCATCCTGGAGGTGCCGAGCTGGCCGGTGCTGTGCGCCGCCGCCACCGCCTTCGCCTTCCTGCCGATGTTCTGGTTCGTGCTGCGGCGCGACGATCTCAAGCCGGGCGGCCAGCTCTTCTACGGCTTCCTGATCCAGACCGTCGCCTCGGTGCTGGTCTGGACCGTGGCCGAGGCGCTGACGGTCGGCATGGGCGCTTTGTCGCTGGTGGCCTTCGGCATCCTCATGGCGGCGCAGGTGATCCTGCTGGCGGTCATGCTGATCGACGGGCTGGAGCTGACCGAGGTGGTCTGGACCAACCGCTGGAAGCGCCGCTTCGTGCCGGTGCGCGGCGATTTGTCGGGTTATACGCCCAAGGTCTCGATCCACGTGCCCTGCTACAACGAGCCGCCGCACATGGTCATCGAGACGCTGAACGCGCTCGCCGCCATGGGCTACCCGAACTTCGAAGTGCTGGTGATCGACAACAACACCAAGGACGAGGCGGTGTGGAAGCCGCTGGAGGAGCACTGCCGCAAGCTGGGCCCCCGCTTCCGCTTCTTCCACCTCGCCAAATGGCCGGGCTACAAGGCCGGCGCGCTGAACTTCGCGCTGTCGGTCACGGCCGAGGACGCGGAGGTGGTGGGCGTCATCGACAGCGACTACCAGGTCACGCCGGACTGGCTGTGCGCCACCATCCCCTACTTCCGCAAGCCGGAGGTCGGCTTCGTCCAGTCGCCGCAGGATTATCGCGACTGGCAGGGCGACGCCTTCAAGGCCATGACCAACTGGGAATACCAGGGCTTCTTCCACATCGGCATGATCCAGCGGAACGAGCGCAACGCCATCATCCAGCACGGCACCATGACGCTGATCCGCAAGAAGGCGCTCGTGGATACCGGCCGCTGGGCCGAGTGGTGCATCTGCGAGGACGCCGAGCTGGGCCTGCGCCTGTTCGAGGAGCATTACGAGGCCGTCTACATGCCGGACAGCTTCGGCCAGGGTCTCGTCCCCGACAGCTTCGCCGGCTACAAGACCCAGCGCTTCCGCTGGGCTTACGGCGCCGTGCAGATCATCAAGCGCCACTGGCGCGAGATGCTGCCGGAGGGCCAGAAGCTGACCTTCGGCCAGAAGTACCATTTCGTCACGGGCTGGCTGCCCTGGTTCGCCGACGCCGCGCACATGGCCTTCGTCATCGGCGGCATCATCTGGTCGGCCGGCCTGCTGCTGCTGCCGAAATACATCGAGTTCCCGCCGACCGTCTTCGTGCTGCCGACCCTCAGCGTCTTCTTCTTCAAGGTGCTGGTGGGGCTGTGGCTGTACGAGGCGCGGGTGAAGTGCAGCTTCGCCAACAAGGTCGGCGCCGCCATCGCCGGCATGGCGCTGACCCACACGGTCGGACGCGCGGTCTGGACCGGGCTGTTCACCAACGGCCGCCCCTTCGTGCGCACGCCCAAGTGCGAGGACCAGCCGGCCCTGATCCAGGGCCTGCTGCACGCGCGGGAGGAGGCGGCGCTGATGGCCGGCCTGTGGATCTCCGCCGCGGTCATCGCCGTGCTGAAGGGCGGCGACAACCGCGACGCCTACATCTGGTCGATCATGCTGGTGGTGCAGTCCCTGCCCTACATCGCCGCGCTGTTCGTCAGCATGCTGAACGCCATGCCCAAGAAGCAGGCCGCGCAGCCGGCCGACGGCCTGGTCGAGGACAGCAAAGCCGCGGCCTGATCCCCTCCGCTCCCTCCTCTCCGACATGGGAAGCCCCGCCGCCGACAGGCCGCGGGGCTTTTCTTTCGGCTGCCGCAAGATAGCTGCGGAACTACCTCTTGAGGCGCGGGTTGCCAGACCGAAGCGCGATGGCGGCTGGGGCGGCCGCTGCCGTTGAATAGGGGCTTGGCGCCGCCCGCACCCCAAGAACGAGGTGCCGGAGAGCGGCCCAGGGGCAGGAGGGGCAAGCATGTTGGAGCGCGGGCGCGACGTCTCGGGCAATTCCATTTCCCATGGGGATTCGCCGGCGGCAGCCCCGCCGCAACCGCGCGGCGATGCGAGGGCCCTGCTGATCGGGCGTTTTCGCCGCATCCGCAGCGTCACCGGCGCCCTGGCCGCCCGGCTCTCGCCCGAGGACCAGCAGGTGCAGAGCCTGCCGACGGCCAGCCCGGTGAAATGGCATCTCGGCCATACCTCCTGGTTCCTGGAGCGGCATGTGCTGGAGCGGCTGGTGCCGGGCTACACCGCCTTCGACGACCGCTACGCCTATCTCTTCAACGACCAGCCCAGCCAGGGCGCCAACTGCCTGCCGGCGCACCAGCGCGGCATGCTGAGCCGGCCGTCCTGCGACGAGATCTCGCGCTACCGCGACCATGTGAACGCCTGCACGCTCCGCCTGATCGGCGACACGCCGTCCGAGACCTTCCCCCAGGTCGCTCGGCTGATCGAGCTGGCGCTGCACCATGAGCAGCGCCACCAGGAGCAGATCCTGGCCGACATCAAGCACGTCTTCTGGTCCAACCCGCTCGGCCCCGTTTACCAGGCGCCGGTGCCGACGCCGCAGCAGCCGGCCGCCGGGCAGAGCTGGTTCGAGCATGCCGGCGGCGCCGTGGAGGTGGGCTATGACGGCACCGGCTTCGCCTTCGATCTGGAGCGGCCGCGCCACGTCGTCTTCGTCAGCCCCTTCCGCTTCTCCGCCCGCCTGGTCACCTGCGGCGAGTACCAGGAGTTCATCGAGGAGGGCGGCTACGACGATCCCGCCCACTGGCACCCGGACGGCTGGGCCGTGGCCCAGGCCGAGGGCTGGCGCGCCCCGCTCTACTGGCAGAAGCATGGCGGCCTCTGGCACCAGTTCACCATGGCCGGGCTGAAGCTGGTCGACGAGGAGGAGCCGGTCGCCCATGTCAGCTGGTACGAGGCCGCGGCCTTCGCCCGCTGGGCCGGCAAGCGCCTACCGTCCGAGGCCGAGTGGGAGCTGATGGCCGAGGGCCGCCGCCGCACCGGCAATCTGCTGGAGTACGGCCGCCTGCACCCGGCCGTCGCGTCCTGCGCCGGCGAGGGGCCGTGGCAGCTCTACGGCGACTGCTGGGAGTGGACCTCGGACGTGATCGCCCCCTATCCGCGCCACCAGGCGTCCGATCTGGCGGTGGGCGAGTACGCCGATCCGCCGCCGGCCGGCAACCGGGTGCTGAAGGGCGGCAGCTGCGCCACCCCCGGCGACATGATCCGCTCCTCCTACCGCCATCACCTGTCGCCCGCCGCGCGCTGGCACGTGTCGGGCATCCGCCTGGCGCAGGATCTCTAACGCCGCGTGATTCCTAGGCCGGATCGCTGTTGAACGGGGTGCCACCAAGAGGGGACCCCGTTCATGAGCGGTTTCGGCCTGTTCACGCGTTCCGTCCAGGATGCCAACGTGTGGCTTGACGATCTCGGCCGTGTGCTGGGCAGCGACGACGAGCGGGCGATCTACGCCGCGCTCCGCGCCGTGCTGCACGCCCTCAGGGACGGGTTGCCGGTGGACGAGGCGGCCAAGCTGGCGCGGCACATGCCGGTGCTGATGCGCGGCATCTACTTCGACGGTTGGGACCCGGCCCGGCAGCCGCTGGACATCCGCGACCGCATCGACCTGATCCAGCTGGTCCGCGCCCATCTGCAGCCCTTCCCGCTGATCGAGGCGGAGGATGCGGCGACGGCCGTGGTGCAGCTGCTGTTCCGCCACTTGGACCCGGACGACATGGCCGAGGTGATGGCGGCCCTGCCCGACGGCGTCGGCGAGTTGGCGCTGCGCCACGGGCCGCTGGCACCGGCGTGAGGCGTGGCTGTTCGTAGGTCGCATGGAGGCGGAGCCGCAATGCGACGTTCCACGGCTGAGCAGCGTCGCATTACGCCTGCGGCTCCATGCGACCTACGGACCCGCACCCGCGCGGGTCACTCCCGCCGCAGGACCTTCTCGTTCAGCACATTGGCCCACCATTGCGACATGAAGCGGGTCTTCAGCGCCGGCGGGTCGTAGACCTGGTCGACCCAGGTGTAGAAATCGACCGGGTCCTGGCGGATGTGGTCGCGGTAGGCGTCGAAGAAATAGTCGAGGATGCCGGTCTTGGCCTGGCGGAAATGGCCGTAGCGCCAGTCCAGCTGGCGTACCGCGTCCTCCAGGGGGCGGCGCTCATGCACCAGCAGGTAGAGCGCGCTCATGAAGCCCACCCGGTCGGCGCCGGCCTTGCAGTGCATCAGGGCCGGGTACTCGATGCTGGCGAACATCTCCCGCGCCTTGTGCAGCGTCTCCTTCTTGGGGACGTCGCGGGAGTTCACGGGGAAGTCGACCAGGCGCACGCCGTGGCGGCGGCAGGCCTCCTCCTCCAGCACCCAGGAGCCGCAATTCTCGCGGCGGCCGCGCAGATTGACGATGGTTCGGATGCCCTGGCGGGCGGCGTCGCGGATCTGCGCCGGCGTCGGCTGGCCCGAGCGGCGCATGTTCGGCGAAACGTCGAAGGCGTTCATGTAGATCATGCGGATGAAGGCATGATCCTTGAAGATCGAGTTCAGGAAATGGCGCGCGACGGCCCGCGCGGTCCTGGCGGGGCACCCGTCCCCGTCGGCCGGGGTCTTCAATTCCTGCCCTCGCAGACCGTCCTCGAACATTCCCGGACCCACGGCGTCGCCCGGCTTGGGTCCTAACCCGAAGGCCGCGCGCCTGTCCATCAAATAGGTATGGGCGCGCGGCCGATCCAGCAACGAAGAAGGTTAAGAGCTCCTAACGATACCCCGCGTCGCCGCGACGGCCGGAGTGCCGGTTCGTGGCAAGGAAGGCGGCGCGGCGCGATGCGGCGCATCGGGCAAGCCGCGTGACGCAGACCACGGGCCGGCAATCCGGCCGCCCCTCCGGGGTGGTGAGGTTTGCGCGTCATCCGGTGCGTCGGACCGCCTCACCGGGGCGCCGCCCCGCCTTCGGCGCCCCTCCTGCCGGACTGACGGCAAACCTCACCATCGCGGTCGATGCGGGGTATCGTTAGGAGCTCTAAGCCCCGGACGGCTGGGTGAAGCCCGCCCGGGTGAACAGCGCGCGTCCCTTCGGGCCGCCGAGCCAGGCGTGGAAGGCCCGCACCTCGGGCCGGTCGCGGCCGGCGACCACCGCCAGCGGATAGGTGATGGGCGGGTGGCTGTCGGCCGGGAACTCCGCGACCACCGTCACCTTGCCGGCGGCCGCGGCGGCGTCGGTCTTGTAGACGATGCCGGCCAGCGCCTCGCCGCGCTCGACGAAGCTCAGCGCGGCGCGGACATTGTCCAGCCGCGCCAGCAGCGGCTCCGCCTGCGCCCACAGCCCCAGCGCGGTCAGCGCCTGCCGGGCGTACTTGCCGACCGGGACATGCGCCGGGTCGCCGGTGGCGATGCGGCTGCCGCCGACCAGCGCCTTCAGGTCGAGCGACCCGTCAAGCGTCACCGGCCGCGCGGTTCCCTTGGGCATGACCAGCACCAGCCGGTTGCCGATCGGGCTGAGGCGCGTGCCCGGCACGATCAGGCCGCGTTCCGCCAGATAATCCATCCAGGGCTCGTCGGCGGAGAAGAACAGGTCGGCCGGGGCGCCGTTCTCGATCTGCTTGGCCAGCGCCGAACTGGCGGCGAAGGACAGGCGGACCCTGGTCCCCGTCTCCTTCTCGAAGGCGGCCGCCGCCTCGGTCAGGACGTCGGTAAGGCTGGCCGCCGCCATCACCGTCACCGTCACCGGCTCCTGCGCCCGGGCGGGCGAGACGGCCAGCATCAGGCCAAGGGCCACTCCCAGAATCCAGCGCATCATCCCCTCCCATCAAGGCTGGGGATGATGTGTCCGGTTCCCTTACGGTCGCAAGCGCCAATCAGGCGGCATGACCCCGTCCAATTAGCGCCCGGCGGCGAACCGGGGTTGCAGCCATGGACGGCCGATGGCGGTGCGCGAGGCACTCCCGGTGTCGGCACGCGCCAGCTTGGCCGGGAGCGGCAGCAACGTCCTGATGCTGGAGAGCTTTTGACGGTTGTCGCGCCCCGAGTTGCCGTCCCCTCTCCCAGGGGGAGAGGGACAGGGAGAGGGGGTACCGGATCGCGGAGCGGGGGCGAACGTCGATGAAGCGCCCTTCCCCTACCCTCTTACCCCCTCTCCCGACCGCGTCGCGGCCACCCTCTCCCCCTGGGAGAGGGGACGTTCAGCCGGGCGAAGCGCTTCCTCCCGAGTTCAGTCGGAGAGCCCCACAGCAGCGACGCCGCCGATCAGGTCAGCGGACCGAAGCCGATGCATCCCGCGCCCAGCCAATCGCCGGCAGCCGATCAGGCGCGGCGCGCCCCCGCCACCGCCTTCGCGCGGCGCGGCGGGGCCGAGCGGACCGGCATCGCCTCCAGCAGCGCCGCCTCCAGCTCCGCCGCCCGATGCGCGGCGGTGTGGGCGGCCAGCACGCGGGTCCGGGCGCGGGCGCCGACGGCAGCCGCCTCCTCGGGCCCCAGGCGCGACAGCGCGTCCACCGCCTCCGCCGTCGTGCGGGCGATGATGATCTCGCGCTCCGGCTGGAACAGCTCGTCCAAGCCCTCCCAGGCGTCGGAGATGATGGGCGTGCCGCAGGCCGCCGCCTCGAACAGGCGCACGCTGGGCGACCAGCCCGCCTTGATCATGTCGGCGCGGGTCACGTTCAGGGTGAAGCGCTGGCCGTTGTAGAAGGCGCGGTGCTCGTGCGGTGGCAGATGCTCGATCCGGTCGACGTTGGCGCCCCAGCGGATGGCGGCCGGGTACTGCGGCCCGGCGACGACGAAGCGGCTGTCGGGCAGCGCCTCGGCCGCCCGCACCAGCAGCCGGTCCAGCGTCGGCTGGCGGTCGGGGCTGTAGGTGCCGAGATAGCCCAGATCCCAACGCTTTTCGGTCTCCTCCGGCCGGTAGATGTCCGGGTCGGCGGAGCAGTACAGCGCCCGGGCCATGGGCGAGCCGTACTCCCGCTCCAGACGGCGCAGCGTCGGCCCGCCGGTGAAGGAGAGATACAGGCCGTAGCGCGCGATCTGCCGCGCGGCGAGGTAGGTGTTGGGCCCGCCCTCGATCCCCTGCGCGGCGCCTGCCACCTCGCGCCCCAGCCCCGCCAGCGTCACCGGCGTGTCGATGTCGTAGAAGGCGACCAGACCGCGGGCCGTGTCCATCACCCAGTCGCCGACCTCGATTCCGTCGGGCACGTAGGAGCCGACGATGACAGCGTCGGCCTGGGCGACAGCCTTGGCCCAACGGTCCTTCAGCTCCTCGACCGACGCATAGAGCGCCAGGGTGCAGCCCGGCGGCTGCGGGCAGTCGCGGTTGCCGGCATACCAGGGGACGTCGCGCTCCAGGAACAGGATGCGGTGGCCGCGCGCCGCCATTTCCCGTACCAAGCCCCGGTAGGTGGTCGCGTGGCCGTTGCCCCAGGAGGAGGTGATGGACAGGCCGAGAATGACGATATCGAGCCCCGTCGAGGACTTCAGGCCGCTCATGCCGCCGTCCCCCGCAGGCGGACGCCGTCCAGCAGCCCGGACTTGCCCAGCAGCAACTCCTCCACCTGGGCGGCGCGATGCGCATAGGTGTGCTCGGCCAGCACGCGGCGCATCGCCGCCTGACCGATGGCGCGGCCGCGCTCCGGCGTCAGCGCCTCGACATGGGCGGCCACCTCGGCGCCGTCCCGGGCGACCAGCACTTCCGTGTCCGGTTCCAGGAACTGCTCGATGCCGACCCAGGCGTCGGTGATCAGGCAGGCGGCGGCGCCGGCCGCCTCGAACACCCGGGTCGGCGGGGAGAAGCCGTTGGCCGCCATGCTGTCGCGGGTGATGTTCAGCACCGCCAGCGGCGTGCAGTTGAAGGCGTTGTGGTCGGCCGTGTAGACGTGGCCGAGATAGGAGACGTTGCCCGGCATCGGCTTGTCCTGCCAGCCCGAACCGCCCAGCAGGCAGGTCTTGCCCGGCCCCAGCAGCTCCGCCGCCTTCAGGAAGAAGCTCTCGACCCGCGCCTCGCGGTCCGGCAGCCGGTTGCCCAGGAATCCCAGATGGCCCCGGAAGCGGTCCTGCGGCGGGACCGGGTGGTGCGTGGTGGGGTCGACGGCGTTGTAGACCGGCACGCAGCTCCGCGCGCCGAAGCTCTCATAGGCGTCCACGACCGGCTGCCCGCCGCCATAGGTGAAGACGGCGTCATAGGCCGGCACCATGGGCCGGAAGGCGTCCGACGGGTCCTTGCGCATCCGGTCCAGCGTCGCCGGCGCGTCCACGTCCCAGAAGATGGCGACCGAACCGGCGCCACGGGCCGACGGGATCGCCGCCTCCAGCCACTCGTCGAAGACGCCGACGCCGCTGGCCTTCACCAGCACGTCCGCCCCCTTGCCCTGCTCCACCGCCCGGGCGACGCCGGCCTCGGTGGCCTCGTAGACCACCACCCTGGCCCAGTCGGGGTCGGGGATGTCGCGGTGCTTCTGCCGGTCGTAGGCGTCGGGCTCGTAGAAGGTGACGCGGTGGCCGCGCGCCGCCAGCTCGCGGATGACGCCGCGATAATAGGTGGCGGCGCCGTTCCAATAGGCGGAGACTAGGCTCGACCCGTAGAAGGCGATGTCCAGCCCGGCCATCACGACACCTCCGCCAGTTCCAGGAAGGAACCGGGGGTGCCCAGCTCCGCCGCGACCGCCATCAGCTCGTCCACGCGGTGGGCGCAGGTGTGGCGGACCTTGATCGTCTCGAGCCCGTTGGCGGCCTGCTCGGCGGCGGCCTCGGGATCGGCAAGCAGTTCCTTGATCGCCTGGGTCATTTCGTCTCCGGAATGGACCATCCGGAAATCCCGCCCGACACGGAACAGCCCCTCCGCGTCGCTCCAGGGCGCCGAGACCAGCGGGATGCCGCAGGCCAGCGCCTCGAAGACCCGGATGGTCGGGATCCCCGGCAGCGCCTGCACATAGGGCCGGCGCGGGACGTGCAAGGTAACGCGGTGCCGGGCGAAGACCTCCGGCGCCTTGTGGTTGGGCAGCCACCCCTTGTAGGTAGCCCCCGCTTCCGCAACCGCGCGCTGTCCCGCCTCGGGATAGCGGACGCCGTGGATCAGGGCCTTGAGCCCCAGTTCCTTCACCGGGCGGAGCAGATATTCCTTCAGCTCCTCGGTGCGCTCGTCGTCGCCCCAGTTGCCGACCCAGACCAGATCGCCCTGGGCATCGGCCTCCAGCGGCTTGAAGATTGTGGTGTCGGCGGCCTCATGCCAGGTCCAGGCGCGGCGGCCCCAGCCGCGCTGCAGGTACATCTCGCGGATGACCTCGCCGAAGGCCAGCACCCCGTCGAAGGCGGAGAGGTCGAACCGCGCCATCTCCTCGGGCTGGGTGACGATGCGGTGGTGGGTGTCGTGGAACAGCACCCGGAAGCGTCCGCCCTGGGCGCGCTTCCGGTTGATGCGGGCGACCAGCTCCGGGTCGCTCCATTCATGGACGATCACCAGGTCGGCGCCGTCCAGCGCCTTGTCCAGATCCAGCGTGCGCGGGTCGTAGAAGGTGCTGGTCAGGTCCGGGAAGGCGGCCGCGATGCCGGCCAGCGCCGCCCCGCCCTGCTCCGCCAGCAGGTTGGACCGGCTCCAGCCGTCGGCCGGTTCGAACACCCTCACGTCATGGCCGCGCGACTGCAGCTCGCGCACGACGCCCCGCAGGAAATGGGCGTTGCCGTGGTTCCAGTCGGACAGCAGGGAATGGCAGAAGAGAACGATGCGCACGGGTGACTTCCCCCCAGAGACGTCAGGAATGCCGCGTCACGCGGCGAGGATCTGGCGGCGCGGTTCGGCCAGCAGCTCGGCATAGGCGGCGAGGTAGCCCTCGGCCATGGCCGCCGCGCTGTAGCGCTTGGCGCGGATACGGGCCTGGGCGCCCATGTCGGCGCGGCGGGCGGGATCGGCGATGAGCGCGTTCAGCGAGCGCTTCAGCCCGTCGCGGTCGTCGGGCCGGACAAAGCAGGCCGCGCCCTTCCACAACTCGCGCAAGCTGGGGATGTCGCCCAGCACCAGGGCGCAGCCGGACAGGGCCGCCTCCAGGATCGCCAGGCCGAACGGCTCGTAGCGGGCGGGCAGGCAGAAAATCCCGGCCTTGGCGTACCAGCCCCACATCTCCGAGGCCGGCACGCGGCCGAGGCAGGCGACGTTGCCCGGCCGCCGCTCGGCGCCGCCCGGATGGCGCCATTCGCCGGCGACCGCCACCGGCCAGCAGAGACTGGGCGCGACGGCGTCCAGCGTCAGGATGTTCTTGGCCTCGTCCCAGGCGCGGCCGGCGGAGAGGACCAGATCCTCCTTGGCACCGGGGGTGAAGGCGTCGGGATCGCGGCCGTTCGGCACCACCCGGCCGCGCCGCACCGGCCCGTAATGCCGCTCCAGCGCCGCCATCATGGCGAAAGTGGGCGTCACCACCATGTCGGCGGAGGCGAGCCCACGCGCCGCCGCCTCGCCGTACGTGTCGTACTCCTCCGGCGCGTCCCCGCCCTTCACGTCGGCGAACCAGGAGCGCACGCAGGAATGGCCGACCGCCAGCACCGGCACGCGGAAGGGCAGCGCGGCGTGGGCGTAGCCGTTCACATGGACCAGGTCGGGCTTCAGCTCATGCTCCAGCTCCATCAGCCACTGGCCCGAGAGGAAGACGTCGGCGGCGGCCTCCGGCATCCATTCCAGGCGGTAGTCGCGGGCGTGCAGCGTCAGGCCGGGGATGGTCGAGGCGTGGGCGATCTGGTCGCCGGCCGGCTTGCCGATGACCGCCAGCTCCACCTCCATGCCGCGGCGGCCCAGTTCGCCGGCCAGGGTCAGCGCATAGTCCCAGATGCCGCCGACACAGTCGGTCGTCATCAGGATGCGGGAGGGAAGCGGGCCGGCCCGCTCCTCCTCGCCGCCGATCCCCGGCCGGGGCTCCATCAGAGACCCCCGAGGCGGGCGCCGGCCGTGCGCAGCGGCGCGGGTTCCGCCGTCCCGCGGACGCGGCCGTCGAACCAGTCGTTCAGCCGGCCGATGCCCTCCTCGAAGCCGACCTTCGGCGACCAGCCGGTGGCGGCACGGAAGCGGCCGGTGTCGGAGACGTACCAGGGCTGGTCGCCGGTGCGCCAGGGGCCGTACTCGGCCTGGACCGGACGGCCGGTCAGCTGCTCGATGATGCGCAGCACCTGGCGCAGGCTGACCGCATTCCCCGCCCCGCCGCCGATGTTGTAGGCCTCGGCGCTGAGCCGGTCGATGTGGCGCAGGCCCAGCACGAAGGCCTCCACCAGATCCTCGACGAACAGGATGTCGCGGACCTGCTTGCCGGTGCCGTAGAGGGTGATCGGCCGGCCGGCGCGGGCCGCCAGCAGGAAGTGCGCGACCCAGCCCTGGTCCTCGGTGCCGCACTGGTGCGGGCCGTAGATGCAGCTCATGCGGAAGACGGCGGTGCGCAGCCCGTAGCTGCGGCCGTAATCCAGCACATACTGGTCGGCGGCGCCCTTGGAGCAGCCGTAGGGGCTGTGGAAGTCGAGAGGCCGGCTCTCGCGCACGCCGCGGGCGTTGCAGGCCTCGCTCGGCTCGTAGCGGTCGTCCAGCTCGTCCAGCGACAGGTCGGACAGGCTGCCATAGACCTTGTTGGTGGAGCTGAACAGCAGCGGCGGCGGCTCGCTCTGGGCGCGGACGGCCTCCAGCAGGTTGAAGGTGCCGAGCGCATTGACCTCGAAGTCGTGGCGCGGGCCGGTCAGGCTGGTGGTCACCGCCACCTGGGCGGCAAGGTGGAAGACCGCCGAGGCGCGGCCGACCACGCGGTTGACCGTGTCGCGGTCGCGTACGTCGCCGATCTCGACCGTGACGGCGTCGCCATGGGTGGCCTTGAGCCATTCCAGGTTGCGGTCGACGCCGGCGCGCGACAGGTCGTCCAGGACCACCACCCGGCGCCCGGAGCGGACCAGCCGGTCGGCGAGGTTGGTGCCGACGAAGCCGGCGCCGCCGGTCACCAGGACGGGGCGGTCGGCGCTGCCCGGCAGGGATGCCATGCCCGAGCCTCCCCTCATGCCGTCAGCCCCCGGCGGGCCAGCTCGGCGGCGGCCTGGTCGACGCGGTCCACGGCCACCTGGCCCGACAGCCACTCGGCCAGCTCGCCCAACCCGTCCTCCAGCTCCACACGCGGCTCGTAGCCCAGCAGGGCGCGGGCCTTGGCGATGTCGGCGAAGCAGTGGCGGATGTCGCCGACGCGGAACTTGTTGGTAATCTCGGCCTGGATGTGGCTCTTGCCGATGGTCTCGGCCAGCGCCTCGCCGATCTGGCGCACCGTGTAGCTGCGGCCCGAGCCGACATTGAAGGTGTGCCCGGCCGCGCCCGGCTTCTCCAGCGCCAGCGCGCAGGCCCGCGCCACGTCCTTGACCGAGACGAAGTCGCGCATCTGCCTTCCGTCCTCGAACACCAGCGGACGGTTCCCGTTCAGCAGCCGCGAGGCGAAGATCGCCAGCACGCCCGTGTAGGGGTTGGAGAGCGCCTGGCGGGTGCCGTAGACGTTGAAGAAGCGCATCGCCGCGGTCGGGATGCCGTAGGCGTTCCCGATCAGCAGGCACTGGCGCTCCTGCACATACTTGCCCAGCGCATAGATCGAGGCCAGCGCCGGGCGCTTCTCCTCGGGGGTCGGCAGCGGGGTCAGCACCTCGCCGCTGGCGCTGCGCACCTCCCACTCGCCGCGCTTCATCTGCTCGGCCGGCCGCTCCTCGCCCTCGACGATCTGGCCCGACGGGGTGCGGTACAGGCCCTCGCCGTAGATGCTCATCGAGGAGGCGACCAGCAGCTTGGCCACCGGCTTCTCGATCAGCGCCTCCAGCAGGACGGCGGTGCCCAGATCGTTGATGCCGGTGTACTCGGCGACCTGGTACATGCTCTGGCCTACGCCGACGGCGGCGGCGAAATGGACGACCTCGTCCACGCCCTCGAGCGAGCGGCGTACGGCATCGGGGTCGCGGACGTCGCCGACGATCAGCTCGACCTCGGGATCGAGGTAGTCGGGCCGGCGGCGGTCGGGATGGACCTGCGCCACCAGGCAATCCAGGGCGCGGACCCGGTGGCCCTGCGCCAGCAGCAGGTCGGCCAGATGGGACCCGATGAAGCCGGCACCGCCCGTGATCAGGATGGTCTTCGCCATTTATACCTCGGTCGCTGGAGTCGAGCGCGGCGGACCCGGGCGGGCCCCCGCGACGTTTCGGGAAGGGACGGCCGAACGGCGGCGCCCGGGGTCGTTGCCCAAGGCTCTCCGCCGACGCACGCTCGAAAGGCGCATGTCAGCCTGTTCGATCAGGGAATACGGTCGTCGGGTTCAACGAGGCCCCCTTCATCTAAGTTCCAGCTTCTTCTTCATCTTCATTGATGCTGAGTCCAATGGCCCTCCGGCACATAGCCATAGGGGGAGGATGGCTAATCCGGATGCGGGCCCGCTGGCGCGGTAGCCGCCAGGGCTGGTAAAGCTGTCGGCCCGATCCAGGAGGCGCCGCGATGGCCGAGCAGAACAGCAAGCCCGACACGATCCTCGCCCAGGCCACCGGGGTGGACCCGCACAGCCGCGCCGTCGTGCCGCCGATCCACATGGCCAGCACCTACGAGCGGCCGGCCGAGGGCGGCTACCAGGGCGCGCGCTGCTACGCCCGGGCGGAGAACCCGACCTTCGAGACGGCGGAGACGGTGCTGACCGCGCTGGAGGGGGGTGCCGCGTCTATGCTGTTCTCCTCCGGCATGGCGGCGGCGACGGCGGTGTTCCAGGCGTTGCGGCCCGGCGACCACGTCATCGCGCCGAAGGTCATGTATTGGGGCCTGCGCAAGTGGCTGCTGACCTGGGCCGCCGAGTGGGGCATCGAGACCAGCCTGGTCGACATGTCCGACCTCCAGGCCGTGTCCGCGGCGGTCCAGCCGGGTCGCACAAAGCTGATCTGGGCGGAGACCCCGGCCAACCCGACCTGGGAGATCACCGACCTCGCCGGCGTGGCGGAGATCGCGCGCCGGGCGGGAGCGCGGCTGGCGGTGGACAACACGGTGCCGACGCCGCTGCTGACCCGGCCGCTGGATCTCGGCGCCGACATCGTCATGCATTCGGCGACCAAGTACCTGAACGGCCACAGCGACCTCATCGCCGGCACGCTGACCACGAAGGCGGCGGACGAATTCTGGGAGCGCTGCGCCTATGTCCGCGCCTCGGGCGGCGCCATCCTCGGCACGCTGGAGGCCTGGCTGCTGCAGCGGGGCATGCGGACCCTGTCGGTGCGCCTCGACCGCTGCCAGCAGAACGCGATGGCGGTGGCGCGGCACTTCGAGGGCCATCCCATGGTGGCCCAGATCCTCTATCCAGGCCTGCCCAGCCATCCGCAGCACGAACTCGCGGCGCGGCAGATGCGGGGCGGCTTCAGCGGGATGCTGTCGCTGCGGGTGAAGGCGGGCCGGGAGGCGGCGCTGGCCGTGCCCACCCTGACCCGCACCTGGAAGCACGCGACCTCGCTGGGCGGCGTGGAGAGCCTGATGGAGCACCGCGCCTCGGTGGAGGGGCCCGACACGCCCGCGGCTCCCGACCTGCTGCGCCTGTCCTGCGGCATCGAGGCGGCGTCCGACCTGATCGCCGACCTGGAGCAGGCGCTGGAGCGCGCGTCGCGGGGCTGAGGCTTCGCCGGAGATGGGTGAGCCACGAAGCGGAGAGGCTGCCGCGTGGTGCGTCCTTCGACAGGCTCAGGATGAGGGAAGGGGTGCGCTAGGCACTCCTGGTACTCGCGTCATGAGGGAAAGCGTATCCATGCCAAGGGGAGCAGCAATAAGGTCCTCATCCTGAGCCTGTCGAAGGACGCACACCATCCGCGCTGCCAACCCGTGCCGGATCGGCGCATCCCGCTGCACCCTTCGGTTCGCGGCGAACCGTGCGGCCGGCTTCCCGGATCACCCCCCCGGAAATGACGACGGGGGTGCCGGCGTCCGTCTTGCCCCATCGGCCGCCCGCACCCCCGTCCTGAGGCCCCTCCCCCCCGAGAGAGGCCGTCGGAGCCGGCCTAGGTGGCCGCTCCGAACCCCTGAATTCCGTCCCGCCTTAGAGGCGGGTGCGCGCCGCCAGCGCGTCCAGCCGGCCCATCTGCTCCGCCTCGATGACCGCGCGGTCCTGCTCCGTCTCCTTGGCGCGCTGCGCCCGGTCGCGCTCGGCCATGCGCAGCACGGTCTGCAGGTCGCCCATCTCGTTGCCCGCCGCATCGGGCATGGAGGCGAGCTTGCGGGTCACGCCGCCCCCCTTGCCCTCCGGCAGGTCGCTCAGCCGCGCGGCGCGATGGGCCGCCAGCACCCGCTGGCCGACCCGGCGCCACTCCCCGGCCGAGAAGCCGTGGCGCATCGCGATTGCAAGAGCCTCCTCGCGGTGGAGCAGCTCGTCCGCCAGCGCGTCCTCGCCGCTGGGCGGCGTGACGGCGACCACCTCCTCCGCCGCGGCGACGAACCGGCCCACCTGGTCGGCGGTCAGCGGCGCGCGCTCCAGCCACGGAGTCGAGAGGACGAAGAGTAGGGAGACAACCGCGAGACGCATCGGCTTATCACTCCGATCGATAGTGGTACTTATACTGCGACGAGCTTCATCACGCCAGCAAAAAAGCAAGGCCACGTTTGATCTTAGCTAAACCGGATGGGTAAAATTCTACTTAATCGCCGTACTTTCCCTTGGGGCTTTTCTTGGACATTCGAAGAGGATTGAGAAAAGATTTATATAAAAATGTCCTCATTCACCCGGGACTGGTGCCGCCATTGGTGCGCCGACCGCCGCCAGCGCGGCCCGGGCGCGGGCGTCGGGGTCGCCGCCCGGCGGCCGGGCAAGCCCCTTCCAGTCGCCGCGCAGCGCCTTCAGCGCCTGCCGCTCCGCCTCGATCTCCGCCGCCGTGCGGATGCCCAGGCGGCGGAGCAGCGACACCGGCGGGCACCAGCCCTGGATGGCGTGCTGCAGCAGGAACACCCCCATCCCCGCCCCCAGCCAGCGCCAGTGCGGCGACCAGACCTCGCCGGCGCCCATCCCGGCGAGCAGCAGCAGGGCGGCGTTGGCCTCCAGCGTCCGCTCGATGTCCCACTCGCGGTCCAGCTCCTCCAGCCGCTCGCCGATCAGGTGCGGGTGGCGGGCGTAGTAGTGGACGCTGTCGCCGATCCGCCGCCAGATCCGCCGGTTGGCGGAGGCCGGGCTGTGCTCGGCGACGCGGCTGCCGGTGCGCGGCAGGCGGCGGTTGATGCGGCGGGCGGTCTCGAGGGTCATGGGAGGGTCCCGGCCGGCCATCGCCCCGAAATCCGATTCGGGGAAAGAGCGATCCAGCGGTGCCCGAACAACGGGAGCGGCCCCGCTGTTCCGCATGGCGGTGGCACCACCATCGCACTTGCACCTAGCCCTTGCGTAGCCTAGGTTCGCGCGGCCCTCTCCCTAGCAGGTTGGCGTCCCTTGTCCAGCACCATGCTCCGCAGCCTCCTCGCCGCCGGTACCGCCCTCGCGCTCGCCGGCGCGGCCCACGCGCAGTCGAGCGGCCCCGCCGCCGGCACCGTCCCGCCCTCGCAGCAGACGCAAGCCCCGGCCGGCGGTCTGATCCTGCCGGGCACCGTGGCCCCCACCCAGGGCGTCGCCGCCCCCACGCCGGCGCCCCAGGCGCCCGCCGCGCAGCAGCGCCCGGCCGCGCAGGCGCCCGCCGCCCAGCCGCAGGCCCGGCCGCAGCAGGCCGCCCCGGCCGCCGCCGCCCAGGGCGCGCCGCGCCCACCGGCAAAGCCCGCCGCCGCCCTGGCCGAGTGGGAGATCGCCCCGCAGGTCTTCTCCGACGGCAGCTTCAAGCTGTGCGCGGCGGAGAACAAGTTCGACAACGGCCTCTTCCTGATCCTGATGGCGAACGCCGACAAGCGGCTGAACATCATGATCGCGAAGCAGGGCGGCGGCTTCCCGCCCGGCCAGCGCTTCCCGGTAAAGCTGCGCATCGACGGCAAGTCCAAGATCGAGCGGGAGCGCGGCGCCATGACCGCCAGCCCCGAGGTCATCATGACCGGCGTCGGCGACGACCAGGAGTTCGTGAAGGGCCTGGGCACCGGCAGCGCGCTGTTCGTCGAGATCCCCGGCGACACCGCCGCCTTCCAGCTGAAGGGCACGGCCAAGATGACGGCCGACCTGATGGGCTGCGTGGACAAGGCCAAGGCCGGGCAGCTGCAGCTGCCGCCGCCGCCGCCGGCCATGCCGCCGCAGCTGGCGAACATCCTGGTCCAGGCCGGGCTGAAGGACGCCCGCGCCATTCCGGTGGACAAGCTGGCGCCGGAGCAGCGCCCGGGCGACTTCGCCTGGCAGCTGGGCGACAAGATCGTCGGCGCCGTCCGCTACTTCCGCCCGCCCGCCGAGGCCGGCGACCTGACCAAGCTGAGCCAGGAATTCGTCGACAGCCTGGGCAAGAGCTGCCAGGGCACCTACACGCCGGCGCTGAAGGCCGTGGAGAACCTGCCGCAGGTCGAGTTGCGCACCGGCAGCGCCGGCTGCGTGCAGAAGGAAGGCGGCAACGTCCACGTCGCCATGCTGATGTACAAGGCCAAGGACGGCACCTTCGCCGTCTTCACGCACGAGGCGACGGACGCCGAGAAGGCCAAGGCCGAGGAGGCCAGCGCCGGCATCGCCAAGGTGCTGCGCGAGCTGGCCAAGAAGCCGCCGGAGCAGCCGCAGGGCCAGGCCGGCCAGCAGGCCCCGGCCGCCGCCGCGCCGAAGAAGCAGTAAGCCGTCCTTTCCGGACGCGGACGAGGCGCCCCGCCCGGGAGACCGGGCGGGGCGTTTTCGTTTTTTATGGGTACCGGCGAAGGTTTCTCCTCCCCGCGGAGGCGGGGTGCTACGGGCGAACGCCAGAGTGTGGCGATTTGCCGGGCAGTGTTGAGCTAGTGCGTCCTTCGACAAGCTCAGGATGAGGACCTTGTTGCTGCTCCCGGCTAAAGTTCGCACGGGCTGAAACCAGGAGTGCCTCGCGCACCCCTTCCCTCATCCTGAGCTTGTCGAAGGACGCAGCACGTCCCAGCCTCTCCTCTTCATAGAAGGTAGAAGGCCGCCGCTCCTCCCGACCTTACCGCCCTACGCCCCCCTACAGCTCCACCCCCAGCAGCTTCGACGCCGCCTCCACCAGCTCGGGGTCGGGCGGCGGGGGCGAGATGTCGACGCCCTGCTCCAGCGCCTCCACCACGATGCGCAGGCATTCCAGCCGGGCGTGCCACTTGGCGTCGGCGGCGACCAGGTGCCAGGGCGCGTGCTTGGTCGAGGTGCGTTCCACCATCTCCTCAATGGCGGCGACGTAGTCGTCCCACTTGGCTCGGTTGCGCAGATCCTCGCCGGTTAGCTTCCAGCGCTTGTAGGGGTTGGTCAGTCGCTCCTTGAAGCGGCGCAGCTGCTCATCCGGGGTGATGTGCAGGAACAGCTTGACGATGCGCACCCCGTCGTCGGCCAGCAGCCGCTCGAACTCGTTGATCTCGTCATAGGCCTGGCGCCACCGGGACTTGGGCGCGAAGCCCTCCACCCGCTCCACCAGCACGCGGCCGTACCAGGAGCGGTCGAAGATGGCGAAGGTGCCGGGGCTGGGCAGGCGCTGCCAGAAGCGCCAGAGATAGTGCCGGCCCTGTTCCTCCGCCGTGGGCGCCGCGATCGGCCAGACATGGGCGCCCCTGGGGTCCAGCGTCTCGGTCAGGCGGCGGATGGCGCCGCCCTTGCCGGCCGCGTCCCAGCCCTCGAAGACGATGACCGCCCGGCGCTTGGAATGCCAATAGGCCTGCTGCACATGGGCGATCCGCTCCTGCAGCTTCTTCAGCCGCTTCTCGTAGTCCGCCTTCTCCGCCAGCCGCGTGCCGGACATCTCCAGCCGCGCCAGCGCACCCTTCTCCTGCTTGCCCATGCCGGTCCTCCCCCTGCCTCCCGCCAGCCTGATGCAACCGGCGGAAGCCGTCCATGGCACGCGGCGTCGCACGCCCGGCCGCGCCCCTACCCCTCCGGCCAAGGAACCGGCGGCGGCGCGTTCGGGTTAAGCAGGCGGGCCGGGGTTCCCTCCCCGTCCCGTCCCCTCCGCCGCCGACGGTATGCCGCCCATGAGGAACCTCGCCAGCGCCCGCCCCGACTTCGGACGCCCGGACGCCGCCCCCACGCCTTCAGGACGCGCCTATGCGCCGCGGGTCGGGGAGACCGGACCGCGCATCTACAACCTGTTCCCGCTGCTGGCCGGCACGGTGGAGGAGTGGAAGGGCCATCTGCCGCGCATCGCGGGGATGGGCTTCGACTGGGTGTTCCTGAACCCGATCCATTATCCGGGCTTCTCCGGCAGCCTCTACGCGGTCAAGGACCCGTACCGGCTGCACGATCTGTTCCGGGGCGACGCCCAGGCCGACGACTCGGACCTGCTGCGCGGCTTCATCGACGAGGCCCGGACCCAGGGCCTGCAGGTCATGCTGGACCTGGTGGTGAACCACACCGCCAAGGACTCGGTCCTGGCGGAGCAGCACCCGGACTGGTTCCAGCGCAAGGCCGACGGCTCGCTGAAGAGCCCCGGCGCGGCGGACCCCAGCGCGCCCGGCGGCTATGTCGAGTGGGGCGACCTCGCCGAGTTGGACTATGACCGGCAGGAGAGCCGCGAGGCGCTGATCCGCTACTGGGCCGACTATCTGCGCCACTATACGGGCTTGGGCGCCAAAGGCTTCCGCTGCGACGCCGCCTACCAGGTGCCGGCCGGTGTCTGGCGCGCGCTGATCGAGGCGGCGCGCTCGGTCGATCCCGACGTGCAGTTCTTCGCCGAGACGCTGGGCTGCACCCCGGAGCAGGTGGAGGCGCTGTCGGACGCCGGCTTCGACTATCTGTTCAACAGCGCCAAATGGTGGGACCTGAAGGGCGACTGGTACCTGGAGCAGATGGACCGGTTCCGCGCCATCGCCCCCACCATCGCCTTCCCCGAGAGCCACGACACCGAGCGGCTGGCGGCTGAGATCGGCACCGGCGACCCGCGCCGCCTCGCCTCCGAGATGCGCATGCGCTACCTGCTGGCGGCCAGCCTCTCGACCGGCGTGATGATGCCCTCGGGCTTCGAGTACGGCTTCGCCCGCCGGCTGCACGTCGTCGACACCCGCCCGCACGACTGGCGCGAGCAGGCGGAGAACCCGGCGCTGGACCTGACCGGCTTCGTCGCCGAGGTGAACGCCATGAAGCGCGCGGTGCCGGCGCTGAACCTGGAAGGGCCGATCCGCCGGGCGACCGGGCCGGACTGCCCCATCGTCGGGCTGCTGCGCGCCGACCCGCTGCATGACGAGAGCGCGCTGCTGCTGGTGAACCCCGATCCGGAGCGCTCCCACAGCCTGGACCCCGGGCCGCTGCTGGGGCTGGCGGACGGGATGGAGTTCCAGGACGTGACCCCGGGCAAGGCGCCGCTGGCGCTGCAGCCGGGCGTGCCGATGGCGCTGGAGCCGCTGGAGCTGCGGGTGCTGCGCGGCCGCCGCCGGGTGGAGCTGGGCACGCGCAAGGAACCGGCCGAGAGCGAGGCGCTGCTGCGCCGCCTGGCGGGGACCCGCGTCGCCATCGAGGACATCTATCCCGCCGTGGATGGGGGCCGCTTCCCGGTCAAGCGCGTGGTCGGCGACGTGCTGGAGATCTGGGCCGACGTGTTCGGCGATGGCCACGACAAGGTCGCCGCCTGCGTCCAGTACCGGGTCCAGGGCGAGAGCGCCTGGTCCGAGGCGCCCATGGCCTTCCACGACAACGACCGCTGGGTCGCCCGCGTGCCGCTGACCCGCAACGCCCGCTGGGAATACCGGGTGCTGGCCTGGCGCGACCTGTTCCGGACCTGGCACGCCGACACGGTGAAGAAGCGCGACGCCGGCCGCGACCTGTCGCTGGAGCTGATCGAGGGCCGCGAGCTCATCGCCCGCTCCGCAGACGCCGCGGAAGGACCCGCCGCCGAAGCGCTGAACGCCCATCTCGGCAGGATTGACAGCATCCCCGAGTGGGACCGCGACCGGCGGGTGGAAGCCATGCTGTCGGAGACCCTGCTGGCCGACATGCAGCGCCACGGCCGGCGTACCAACCTGTCGCAATCGGCCGAGCTGGAGGTCTTCGTCGACCGCACCGCCGCGCGCTTCAGCAGCTGGTACGAGCTGTTCCCGCGCAGCATGTCGGACGACCCGAACCGGCACGGCACCTTCGACGACGTCATCGCGAAGCTGCCCTATGTCCGCGACCTGGGCTTCGACGTGCTGTACTTCCCGCCGATCCACCCGATCGGCCGGACCAACCGCAAGGGCCGCAACAACAGCCTGACGGCCCAGCCCGGCGATCCCGGCAGCCCCTACGCCATCGGCTCGGCCGAAGGCGGGCACAACGCCATCCACCCGGAACTGGGCACCATCGAGGATTTCCGCCGGCTGGTGGCGGCGGCGAAGGAGCATGGGCTGGAGCTGGCGCTGGACTTCGCCATCCAGTGCTCGCCCGACCATCCCTGGATCAAGGAGCATCCGGAGTGGTTCGAGTGGCGGCCCGACGGCACCATCAGGTTCGCCGAGAACCCGCCCAAGAAGTACGAGGATATCGTCAATGTCGACTTCTACGGCGAGGGGCTGCCCAGCCTCTGGTACGAGCTGCGGGACTCGGTGCTGTTCTGGTGCAAGGAGGGGGTGCGGATCTTCCGCGTCGACAACCCGCACACCAAGCCCTTCCCCTTCTGGGAATGGATGATCCGCGAGGTCCAGGACGCCTTCCCCGACACCATCTTCCTGGCAGAGGCCTTCACCCGGCCCAAGCTGATGAAGCGGCTGGCGAAGCTGGGCTTCAACCAGAGCTACAGCTACTTCACCTGGCGCGTCGGCAAGCAGGAGTTCACCGAGTACCTGACCGAGCTGACCCAGGGCCCGGCGCGCGAGACGATGCGGCCGAACTTCTTCGTCAACACGCCCGACATCAACCCGCCCTACCTGCATGACGGCAACGCCGCCGCCTTCAAGACGCGCGCGGTGCTGGCGACGACGCTCTCCAGCATCTGGGGCATGTACAGCGGCTTCGAGCTGTGCGAGGGCCGCGCGCTGCCCGGCAAGGAGGAGTATCTGGACAGCGAGAAGTACGAGCTGAAGGCCTGGGACTGGGACCGGCCCGGCAACATCAAGTCCTACATCCGCCGCCTGAACCGCGTGCGCCGCGAGAACCCGGCGCTGCAGCAGCTGACCAACCTGCGCTTCCTGAACGCCCACCACGACAACGTGCTGGCCTATTTCAAGGCGACGCCGAACAAGGACAATGTCGTGGTGGTGATGGTCAACCTGGACCACCGCAACGCCGCCCACCAGGTGCCGGTCGAGCTGCCGCTGTGGGAGCTGGGCCTGCCCGACCAGGGCGCCATCGCGGTGGAGGATCTGATGACCGGCGGCCGCTTCCAGCTCTACGGCAAGTGGCAGCACGTCACGCTCGACCCGCAGGCCTACCCCGCGGCGATCTGGCGGATCAGGCCGGGCGCGTGAGGACGGGAACGCCCCTTTCTCCGTCATCCCCGCGGAGGCGGGGATCCAGGTAACGAGCTTGCCAACCGGATGAGCAAAGGGCGCCAGCGGTCACGTTGGCGCCCTTCTTCATGAACTCGGAGAAAGCGGAATGCCTGGGTCCCCGCCTCCGCGGGGACGACGGGTGTGGAATATCACCGTCTCCTAATACGACAGAAGGCGGCGCCGGGGAGGCGCCGCCAGTGTCGGAAGGAACGAAGGGGAAGCGGGGTGCCAGGCGGTGCTTACTTGGCGGCGATGGTGATAGTCACCGTGTCGGCGTAGTTGCCGGCGATGTACTGGGCGGAACCGGTCAGGCTGACGGCCAGGGGCGAGGTCTTGCCGAACTGGGCGGTGCCGCGGCTGACCTGCAGGGTGGAGCCCAGATTGCCGCCGTTGCCGTCGTACTTCACCTGGTAGCTGATCTCGTTGCCCAGGCTGTTCTTCAGCTTGCCGGCATTCGAGGACGAGACGCTGATGTTGTAGCCGGTGCCGCTGTTGCAGTTCTCGACCACCGAACCGACCTGCTTGTCACTCTCGCCGCCGTTCAGGTTCAGCGACTGGTTCAGGTCCGTCACCGCCACGGTGCAGTTCAGCGGGACATTGCCCTTCAGCGCGATCGAACCGGTGGTCTGGGCGGAGGCGGCGCCGGCGATCATCAGGGTGGCGGCGGCGGCGATCAGGGCGGTGCGGATGGTCATGGCGGTTTCTCTCGGTTCAGTGGGCCTTTGCGGCCCGTTTGTCTCATGCAGATACCCATGCATGTCACAGGCCAACCGAGCTGGCACCAGCCAAGCTGTTGAAAATCCTTGATGTGAGCCGGGAACGTCTCTCCGGCTGATCTCCATCTTCTACTTTGCGCAATGCTACTTACCTTGCCGTCGGCAAGACTTCGCCCCTCACCCGTTGCAGAGCACAAGGGAGCTGGGGCGGGCGGGCAGGCGCGCGGCGGCACGGCCGGCCTGGGGCCGGGTGCGGCGGTTATGCCGATGTCGGGTCGGGAAGGCGGGATCGGGGCGGGCGGGCGGCGGGCCTCACAGGCGGTTCGGTCATGGCACGAACCCCACCCGTCGCAATGCCCGTACCAGAAGTCGGGGTATCGCCCTACCCCTTTTGGCCGATGGGCCCAAGCTCCGTTGCAACACGCGGCGCGCGGGCCTGTTCTCAGGGGCAGACCTTCCAATCGTCCCCGCCACCGAACGGCCCGCCATGATCGATCGCACCGACCGCCTCTGGTACAAGGACGCGGTCATCTACCAGCTGCACGTGAAGGCCTTCTTCGACGGCAACAATGACGGCATCGGCGACTTCGCCGGGCTGGTCCAGAAGCTGGACTACCTGCAGGAGCTGGGCGTCACCGCCGTCTGGCTGCTGCCCTTCTACCCCAGCCCGCTGCGCGACGACGGTTATGACATCGCGGACTACCGCGACGTCAACCAGCGCTACGGCAATCTGAAGGACTTCCGCGCCTTCGTGCGCGAGTGCCACGCCCGGGGCCTGCGCGTCATCACCGAGCTGGTGGTCAACCACACCTCGGACCAGCATCCCTGGTTCCAGCGGGCACGCGAGGCCAAGCCCGGCAGCCCGGCGCGCGACTTCTATGTCTGGTCCGACACCGACCAGAAGTACCAGGGCACGCGCATCATCTTCTGCGACACGGAGAAGTCGAACTGGACCTGGGACCCGGTGGCGAAGGCCTATTACTGGCACCGCTTCTTCCACCACCAGCCCGACCTGAACTTCGACAATCCCAAGGTCCTGCGCGAGGTGATCAACACCATGCGCTACTGGCTGGACATGGGGGTGGACGGGCTGCGGCTGGACGCCGTGCCCTACCTGATCGAGCGCGAGGGCACGAACAACGAGAACCTGCCCGAGACGCACGAGGTCCTGCGCAAGATCAGGGCCGAGCTGGACCGCCAGTATCCCGACCGCATGCTGCTGGCCGAGGCCAACCAGTGGCCGGAGGACGTGCTGCCCTATTTCGGCGATCCGGCGAAGGGCGGCGACGAGTGCCAGATGGCCTTCCACTTCCCGCTGATGCCGCGCATGTACATGGCGCTGGCGATGGAGGACCGGCACCCGGTCACCGACATCATGCGCCAGACACCGGAGATCCCCGGCGATTCCCAGTGGGCGATCTTCCTGCGCAACCATGACGAACTGACGCTCGAGATGGTCACCGACCGCGAGCGCGACTACATGTGGAACTTCTACGCCGCCGACCGGCGCGCCCGCATCAACATGGGCATCCGCCGCCGCCTGGCGCCGCTGGTGGACAACGACCGGCGCAAGATCGAGCTGCTGAACAGCCTGCTGATGTCGATGCCCGGCACGCCGGTGCTCTATTACGGCGACGAGATCGGCATGGGCGACAACGTCTTCCTGGGCGACCGCGACGGCGTGCGCACGCCCATGCAATGGACGCCCGACCGCAATGGCGGCTTCTCCCGCGCCGACCCGGCCGGGCTGTACCTGCCGGCCATCATGGACCCGATCTACGGCTTCCAGTCGGTGAACGTGGAGGCGCAGTCGCGCAGCCCGGCCTCGCTGCTGAACTGGATGAAGCGGCTGGTGGCGGTGCGCCGCCAGCGCAAATGCTTCGGCCGCGGCACGCTGAAGTTCCTCTATCCCGGCAACCGCAAGGTGCTCGCCTATCTGCGCCAGTTCGAGGACGAGACGGTGCTGTGCGTGGCGAACCTGTCGCGCTCGGCCCAGGCGGTGGAGCTGGACCTGAAGGCCATGCGCGGCAGCGTGCCCATGGAGATGCTGGGCGGCACCGTCTTCCCGCCGGTGGGCGACCTGCCCTACCTGCTGACGCTGCCGGCCTACGGCTTCTACTGGTTCCTGCTGTCCGGCCAGAGCAGCGCCCCCGCTTGGCACGAGACCACGCCCGAGCCGGCGCCCGACCTCGCCACCATCGTGCTGCGCGACGGCTGGGGCGACGTGCTGAAGGGCGGCCGCGCCGCCCGCGAGCTGGAGGAGCTGGGCTTCCCGGGGTTCATCCCGAAGCAGCGCTGGTTCGGCGCCAAGGACGCGACCGTCACCGGCACCGCCATCGAGAACGCCGCGGAACTGCGTGACGCCGCCGGAAACGCCTATCTGCTGGCCCGCGTCGGCGTCAGCCACGGCGAGGGGCCGCAGCCCTACTTCGTGCCGCTGGCGCTCAGCTGGGACGAGGCGGCGGGCCATGCCGGCTGGCCGCTGCTGCCCTACACCGTCACCAAGGCGCGCCGGGGTCCGCGCGTCGGCGCCGCCTTCGACGCCATGCACGCGCCGGGCTTCATCCAGGCCGTGCTGGCCGCGCTGCGCGACGGGTCGGAGCTGACCGCCACGCAAGGCACCGTCCGCTTCCGCCCGACCAGCCGCTTCACCGAGTTCGACGCGCCGGACGCGACCGAGGAGGATATCCGCACCCTGGGCGGCGAGCAGTCCAACACATCCGTCATCATCGCCGACCGGCTGGTGCTGAAGGCCTTCCGCCGGCTGGCGCCGGGGGTTCATCCGGAGCTGGAGATCGGCCGCTTCTTCACCGAGGCGGTCCCCTTCGCCAACACGCCGCCGCTGCTCGGCTCGATCGAGCTGGTCGATCCAGAGGGCGGCTGCACGGCGCTGGGCGTGCTGCAGGGCTTCGTGCGCAACCAGGGCGACGGGTGGCGCTTCACCCAGGATTACCTGGCGCGCGAGCTGGAGGAAATCCGCCTGGTCACCGCGCCCACCGGCAACCCGGAGGACAGCGCCCCGTCGCAGGCGCCGACGACCGAGGAACGCCACGGCTTCTACCTGGCCCTGGCCCGCACGCTCGGCGAGCGCACGGCGCAGATGCACTGCGCCCTCGCCACGCCAACCGGCAACCCGGACTTCGAGCCGGAGCCCGTGTCCGACGAGGACGTGAAGGGCTGGGTCCAGGCGGCCCTGCACCAGGCCGAGCGCGCCTTCCAGGCGGTGCGGCTGGCGGCTGAACGGCTGCCCGAGGAGGTCAGGGCCGAGGCCGACGCGCTGCTGGCGCGGGAGGCGGAGACCTACGACCGCATCCGCCGGCTGGCGTCCGGCCGCCTTACCGCCACCAAGACCCGCATCCATGGCGACTACCATCTGGGACAGGTGCTGCGGGCGCAAACCGACTGGTTCATCATCGACTTCGAGGGCGAGCCGTCCAAATCCTCCGCCGTGCGCCGCGCCAAGCAGAGCCCGATGCGCGACGTGGCCGGCATGCTGCGCAGCTTCAACTACGCCGCCTGGGCGGCGGTGATGGGGCTGACGGAGCTGCGCGGCGACGACGCCCAGCGGCTGCTGCCGGTGGCGACGGCGTGGGAACACGCCACGGCCGAGGCCTTCCTGGCCGGCTACCGCGAGCTCATCGGCGGCTGCAGCGCGCACCCGGCCGACCCCGCCGACGCCGACCGGCTGCTGGCCCTCTTCACCCTGGAGAAGGCGCTGTACGAGATCGTCTACGAGGCCGGCAACCGCCCGACCTGGCTGCCGATCCCGATCCGCGGCGTGCTGGCGGTGCTGGACAGGCTGGGGGCGGCGGGGTGAGGTGATTGGAGAGGCTGAACCAGCCTGCGTGCTTCGACAGGCTCAGCATGAGGGATGTTTGCTCCAGGCACCGCCGGGAGCATCTCCTCCTTCCTCAGCCTGAGCTTGTCGAAGGCCGCACAACGCCACTGCCGTAGGTCGCATGGAGGCGGAGCCGTAATGCGACGATCCGCGCGGCCTGATCATGTCGCATTGCGCCTGCGGCTTCATGCGACCTACGGACCTCTCCTCACAACTCCAGCATCTTCCGCTGCAGGAACCGCCGCTCCGGGCCCGACAGCTCCATGGACAGCGCGTGCGCCAGGTGCGTCCGGGCGGTGGCGGTGTCGCCCAGGCGGCGGTGCAGCTCGGCGCGGATGGCGGCCAGCAGCGGGTAGCGGGCGAGGCGCGGGTCCAGCACCACGTCCTCGACGCTGTCCAGCGCCGCCCGGGGTCCGTCCACCTCGGCCACCGCGACGGCGCGGTTAAGCGCCACCACCGGCGAGGGAGCGACGGCCATCAGCCGGTCGTAGTGGCGTAGGATGCGCTCCCAGTCGGTCTCCTGAAAGCTGGGCGCGGCCGCGTGGCTGGCGGCTATTGCGGCCTCGATGTGCCAGCGTGTCTCGTGCCCGCCGCGCAGCGAGGATTGCAGCCAGCGGAAGCCCTGGCCGATCATGCCCTTGTCCCAGGCTGTGCGGTCCTGCTCCGCCAAGGGCCGGAGGGTGCCGTCCGCATCCACCCGCGACGCCAGCCGCGCGCCCTGCAGGCAGAGCAGCGCCGCCAGCGCCCGGGCCTCGGGCGTGCCGGTGACAGGGCCCGAGGCCAGCATGTCCGCCAGCCGGATCGCTTCGCGGGCGAGGTCGTGGCGCACCAGAAGGTCACCGCGCGCCGCCCCGTAGCCCTCGTTGAACAGGAGGTAGACGACCTCGAGCACCGCCTCCTGGCGGGCCGGCAACTCGTCCGGACCGGGGATGGCGAAGGGGATGCGCGCCTCCGCCAGCTTCGCCTTGGCGCGCACCAGCCGCTGGGCGATGGTTGGCTCCGGCATCAGGAAGGCGCGTGCGATCTCCGCCACGCCGAAGCCGCCGACGGTCTTGAGGGTCAGCGCCACCCGGGCGTCGGCCGGCAGCGCCGGATGGCAGCAGGCGAAGATCAGGCGCAGCTGGTCGTCCGCCAGCTCGCCGGCGAAGGCGGGGTCGGCGGCCGCCTCGTCGGCCAGCGCCTCCGCCAGATCGTCGGCGGAGACGGGAGCGGTGAAGCGGCGCTGGCGCAGCGCGTCGATCGCGGCGTTGCGGGCGGCGGTCCAAAGCCAGCCGGCCGGATTGTCCGGCACGCCGCGGAAGGGCCAGACCGCCAGCGCCTTGGTCAGCGCCGACTGGACCAGCTCCTCGGCCATGTCCAGCGACCCCGGCCCCAGCAGCCGGGCGAGCCGCGCGGTCAGCCGCCCCGCCTCGCGGCGGAACAGATCCTCGACCAGCGGCCCGACCGGCTGGGACATGGGCGGCCTCAGTCCGGCTTCGCCATGGGGTCGACCTCGCGCACCTCCACCGTGCCGTACTTGGCCGCCGGGCAGTCGGCCAGCAGGGCGCAGGCATCGTCATAGTCGGCCGCGCGGATGACGAAGAAGCCGCCGATATGGTCCTTCAGCTCGGCATAAGGGCCGTCGGTCACCACCAGCCGCCCGCCTTCCAGCCGCACCCGCTTGCCGCCCTCGTCCGTCAGCTTCTGGCCGCCCTCCAGCCGGCCCTGCCCGGCCATCTTGCCGGCCCAGGCGCCGTATTCCTGGATCACCGCCTGCATCTCGGCCGGCGACATGGCCTCCCAGCGGGTCGGGTCCTCGCGCAGCAGCAGGATATAGCTCTTCATCTCGGTCTCTCTCCTCATCGCGGGGCGGGACCATCCTACCCCCTTCGATAAGCTCCTGACGAAGGGGAGAGACGGGATTCGACAGACCCCCGAAGATTTTTCCGGGCCCGGTCAGGCGACGCTCAGCGCCACGCCCCTGCGCACGGCCGGGCGCTCGCCCACCGCGTCCAGCCAGCGCTTCAGGTTGGGATGGTCGTCGAGTTCCAGGCCCAGCTTTCCCGCCATCTTTATCCACGGCCAAGTCGCCATGTCGGCGATGCCGTACTCGCCGGCAAGGTACTCCGCCTCGCCCAGTCTTGTGTCGGCCACCCGGGCGAGGCGGCGCATCTCCTCGCCGTAGCGCTGCTCGGCGGCGGGGTTTCCTTCCTTGGCATGCAGGGTGAAGTGGCCGTACTGGCCGATCATCGGCCCGACCCCGGCCATCTGCCACATCAGCCATTGGATGTGGCGGTACCAGTCGGTGGGATCCGCGGGCCGGAACCGGCCCGTCTTCTCGGCGAGATAGACCAGGATGGCGCCCGACTCGAACAGGGTCAGAGGCTTGCCGCCCGGCCCGTCGGGATCGGTGATGGCGGGGATCTTGTTGTTCGGGTTGATGGCCAGGTACTCGGGGCGCGTCTGCTCGCCCCGGCCGATGTTCACGGGCCGCACCGTGTAGGGCAGCTCCATCTCCTCCAGCGCGATGGCGACCTTGAAGCCGTTCGGCGTGGTCCAGGCGTAGAAGTCGATGGGCGCGGGCATGGCGGGGCCTCCGGGGTTGGCGTCGTCTGATATCCAACCCCGGAGGCCCCGTTAGATTACGGGCTCAGCCTTCGCTCTTCCCCGAACCGCCGCGCAGCGCCGGGTCCTCTTCCTTGGCCCGGCTGCGGCCCTGCTCGTCGGCCTCGCGCAGCTCGTCGCCCTGCGGCCCGTCGAGCGCGTCGGCCGCCTCGCGCGCCTCGCGCTCGACGTCGCCGCTGCGGGCGTGCTCGGTCGCCCCGCGGTTGTATTCGGCGGCGGCGGTCTTGTTGCCCTCGCCCTCGTTGACCTGACTACCCTGCTGCTTCCGGTCCTCGGCCATGATCCGTCCCTCCGCTGCTCATCCCCTGGGATGAGCGGGGAACGGCGCCATGTCGGCCGGGGTTCCGTCAGAAGCCGCCGGAGACGTAGTCCCGCAGGCTCTCGACCTCGTGCTTGGCCTCCTCCAGCCGGTGCTTGACGACATCGCCGATGCTGATGAAGCCCACCAGCTTCTCGCCGTCGCAGACCGGCATGTGGCGGAAGCGCCCCTGCGTCATCTTCTCCATGACGGAGGCGACAGTGTCGTTCGGGGCGCAGGACACGACCTTCTCGGTCATCAGCTCGGAGACCGGGCGCTGCAGCACGTCGGACCCCTTCTCCGCCAGGCCGCGCACAACGTCGCGCTCGGAGATGATGCCGGCGATGTTGCCCTTGGTGTCCATCGCCAGGACAGCGCCGATTCGGTTGGCCGCCAGCAGCGTCACCACGGAGCCGACGCTGTCGTCCGGCTTGGCGGTGATGAGGGTGGAGCCCTTGTTCTTCAGGATGGCCGACACGTGCATGGATGTCCCCTGTCCCCGTGGCAGAAGGGGCGGCACCGCGCCGGCGCGGGCGCGCCGAAACAGCCGCCCTTAGGTTAATGAGGCACCATGTTGCGGCGCACCCGCAAGCTTTGTCGGGCGAACCATGCCGTTGGAGACGAAAACGGCGCCCGCCGGTATAGGCCGGGGGCGCCGCCTCCACGATCGTTCGGGGTATTCAGCGCGCCGAGGGTGCCAGGCTCCCAGCCGGCTGGGTTTGGCTGGGGATCAGTGCCAGGCAGTTCTGCACGATGGTGTAGCACTGGCCCAGGCGGCCCGACGGGCTGTCGGTCGATCCGCCATAGACCACCTGCTGCACCACGCCGTTCTTCAGCGTGAAGGTGGCCTCGCAGCTGCGGGTCTCGACATCCGAGACGGTGTCGAAGCCGCCGAAGCCGCCGAAACCGTGGCCCCACCAGGGACGCCGCCAGCCGTAATGGCCGCCGAAGCCGAAATGGCCCGGGACCTGCTGGGTCGTCACCCGCTCGCTGGAATAGGTGTAGTACTCGGCATTGTCCACCGATGCCTGGCGCTCCGGCACGCCGGCGCAGGACAGCAGCGTCTGCTTGGGCATGCCGACGAAGGCGCGCTGGGCGAAGAGCGCCTGGTCCGCCTGCGGATTGGCGCACGCCGACAGTCCCAGCCCCAACGCCCCGAGCGCTGCCGCCCGCAGCACGATCGAGGAACGATACTTCATGATCCGATGCTCCTTTGGCTGGCACCGCGCGACCGCCGCGCAGGGCCCGGCCCCCCGCATATATCTAGGCTTAACGCGTGCTGGTTGGAAGTGATCCGAATCAAGCGCTAGCGCGCCATTCCGCCGCTGGGTTCACGAGGTGTTCCGGCTACTCGGCGGCCAGCACCTGCTCGGCGGCGGCGAGGTCGACCGACACCAGGGTGGAGACGCCGCGCTCGGCCATGGTGACGCCGAACAGCCGATCCATGCGGGCCATGGTCAGCCGGTGGTGGCTGATGATCAGGAAGCGGGTGCGGCCCTCGCGCGCCATGCGCTCGACCAGGTCGCAGAAGCGGCCGACATTGGCCTCGTCCAGCGGCGCGTCGACCTCGTCCAGCACGCAGATCGGCGCCGGGTTGCACAGGAACACGGCGAACAGCAGCGCCAGCGCCGTCAGCGCCTGCTCGCCGCCCGACAGCAGCGACAGCACCTGCAGCTTCTTGCCCGGCGGGCTGGCGTAGATCTCCAGGCCCGCATCCAGCGGGTCCTCCGTCTCGGTCAGCTTCAGATGCGCGCGCCCGCCGCCGAACAGCTCGGTGAACATCTCCTGGAAGTGGCGGTCGACCTTGTCGAAGGCCGCCAGCAGCCGCTCGCGCGCCTCGCGGTTCAGGCTGGAGATGCCTTGGCGCAGCCGGGCGATGGCGGCGACCAGATCCTCGCGCTCGGTGCGCATGACGCCGATCTGCTGCTCCAGCTCCTCCACCTCCTGCTCGGCGCGGAGGTTGACCGGGCCCATATTCTCGCGCTCGGCCGTCAGCCGTTCCAGCCGGTGCTCCAGCGCGGCCGCCTCCGGCATCTCCTCACCGGGCTCGATGCCCGCGACCTCAAGCACCTTGTGCGGCTCGCAGTCGATCCGTTCCGCGATGCGCTCGCGCAGCGTCTCCTGGGCTTGTTTCGAGGCCGAAACGGCAGCCTCGGCATGCGCCCGGGCCTCGCGCGCGTCCGACAGGGCCGCTTCCGCCGCCTTCAGCACCCGCTCGGTCTCGGCCAGGCCGGCCTCGGCCTCCGCCAGCTCGTCGGCGGCGCGCTTGCGCACCCGCTCGGCCTCGGCGATCCGGTCGAGCAGGCGGGAGCGGTCCTCCTCGATGCGGGCGGGCGCCTCGGCCAGACGCTCCAGCTCCTCCCGCGCCTCCTCGGCGCGCTCCTTCAGCTCGTCCAGCCGGCCGCCGGTGCCGTCCAGCCGGCGCTTCCAGCCCTGCTCCTCCTGCTCCAGCGCGGCAAGGCGCTGGCGGCGGCCCTGCGCCTCGCGCACCAGCCGGTCCAGCGCGTTCTGCCGGTCGGATTGCAGGCCCCGCCGCTCGGCGAGATTGGCGCGCAGGGCGGAGACCTGCTCGCGCGCTTCCGCCGCGTCGGGCAGCTCCTCGAGCGACAGGCGGGACTCCTCGGCCTGGGCGGCCAGTTCGGCGCGGTCGCCCTCCAACCGCTCCACCTGCTCGGCGACCGACGCGAGGCGGGACGCGACGGCGGCGGCGGCCTGGGCCTGCCGCGCCTGCCGTTCCTTGGCCTGTCCGGAGGCGGCGAAGGCGAGGCGCACGGCCTCGCGCGCCTGACGGTCGGCGGCGGCGGCCTGGTCGACGGCGGCGCGCGAGGCGGCGATGCGCTGCTCGGCGGCGGCCCGGGCCTCCTCGAAGCCGGCGCGCGCCCCCTCCAGGCGCCCCTCGGCCTCGGCCAGCTCCAGCTCCAGCTCGGCCAGCCGGTTGCGCTGGCGCAGCCGTTCGGCGGCGGCGGTGGGCGCGCCGGCGATCGTGGTCAGCCCGTCCCAGCGCCAGGCGCCGCCATGGCGGGTGACGACGACCTGCCCGGGCTTGAGGCTCGGCGCGGCCTTGTCGCCGGCCACCGCGTCCTCGACCACGCCGACATGGGACAGGCAGCGCGCCAGGGCCGGCGGCGCCTTCACGAATTTCGTCAGCGGCTCGGCGCCCGCGGGCAGCGGCGCAGTCTCCGGCAGCGCGCCCAGCGAGCGCCAATGGACGGGCGCCGCCTCGTCCAGCGGCACGGTGAGGTCGTCGCCCAGCGCCGCGGCCAGGGCGGGCTCGTAGCCGGCCGTCACCTTCACCGCGTCGATCAGCGGGGCATAGCGTTCGTCGGCGCCCGCCTTCAGCAGCTTCGCCAGCACGTCGGCCTCGGCGCGCAGCTTGGCATGCGTGCTCTCGGCGGTGGACAGCGCCTCGCGCGCCTTCTGCTGGTCGGCCGAACCCTGGACCCGGGCGGCGTCGGCGCGTGTCTCGGCTTCAGCCTTGGCGAGTTCGGCTGCTTCCGCCGCCTCGCGCGCCATCTCCAGCCGCTCCTCGGCCTCGGCGACGGCGGCCTCGGCCTGCTCGAGCGCGTCGCGGGCGCCGGACTCCTCCTCCAGCTGGCGGCGCTGGGCCAGCTGCTCGTCCAGCCGGCGCTTCACGGTGGCCAGCCGGGTCTCGATCTCCTGCGCTTGGCGCTGCAGGGCGGAGCGCTTGGCCTCCTCCGCCGCGACGCGCTCGGTGGCGCGGGTCAGCTCGCGGTCGAGTTCCTCGACGGCATCCTTGGCCTCCAGCAGCGCGCCCCGCGCCTCCTCCTCAAGGATCTCCTCCTCGGCCCGGGCCTCGACCAGCCCGGCGCGTTCCTCCGCCAGACGCTCAAGCGCGCCCTCGGCGTCGGCAGCCAGCGACCGCTCGCGCGCCAGATCGCCGTCCAGCTGTGCCAGGCGCCGCTGCAGCGTGGCCGAGGCCTCCCTGGCGCGGCGCTCCTCGTCGTCCAGCTGCTCGCGGGCCAGCAGCAGGCGCTGCAGCGCGGCCGCCGCCACGGCCTCGGCCTGGCGCTTGGGCTGCAGGCCGGCGGCGAGTTCGGTGCGCCGGGTCGTCGCCTGGGTGACCTCCAGCATGTAGGCGCGGACGGCACCCTCCGCCTTGTCGAAGGCGGCCAGCGCCTTGGACCGCTGCGCCTCGGCCGCCGCCCATTTCAGGTGCAGCAGCAGCGCCTCGGCCTTGCGGATGTGCTCGGACAGGTTCCGGTAGCGCTGCGCCTGCCGCGCCTGCTTGCGCAGGCCCAGCAGCTGCGTCTCCATGGTCTGGATGACGTCATCGAGGCGGGTGAGGTTCGTCTCCGCCGCGCGCAGCCGCAGCTCCGCCTCGTGGCGGCGGGAATGCAGGCCGGTGATGCCGGCCGCCTCCTCCAGCAGCATGCGCCGGTCGCCCGGCTTGGCGTTGATCAGCGCGCCGACGCGGCCCTGGCTGACCAGCGCCGGCGAGTTGGCGCCCGACGCGTTGTCGGCGAACAGCAGCTGCACGTCGCGGGCGCGGGCGGAGCGGCCGTTGATGCGGTAGTCCGAGCCGTTGCCGCGCTCGATCTTGCGGCTGACCTCCAGCTCGTCATGCTCGTTGAAGCCGGCTGGGGCCGTGCGCCCGCTATTGTCGAGGTGCAGGACCACCTCGCAGATGTTGCGCGCCGGCCGCGTCGCCGTGCCGCCGAAGATGACGTCGTCCATGTCCTCGCCGCGCATCTTCTTGGCCGAGGTCTCGCCCATGGCCCAGCGCAGGGCCTCGACGAGGTTCGACTTGCCGCAGCCGTTCGGGCCGACGATCCCGGTCATGCCGGGCTCGATCAGGAGCTCGGTGGGATCGACGAACGACTTGAAGCCGGAGATGCGGAGCTTGGTGAACTGCACGGGGACGCGGTCTTCCTAACGGCGGCTCACTTCGCCGGGGGCTTCTTGGCGCCGAGCTTCTCCAGCACCTTCACGAAGTCCTCGTAGGGCGCCGCACCCTCGATCTTCTCCTTGCCTTCGTTGAAGAAGAATGAAGGCGTGGACGCGACCTTGTACTTCTCGGTGCCGGTCAGGCGGCTCTGGGCGACGCTCTGCTTCAGCTCCTCGTTCGACAGGCAGGCCTGGAAGGTGGCGTCGCTCATGCCGGCGAGGCGCGCGATCTGCTGCAGCCCCTTGATCGGGTCGGGGTTGGCGGCCCAGACGCGCAGCGACTTGAAGATGGCGGCGGACATGCCCTCGTAGCGCTCGGCCGGGACGCAGCGCGCCAGCATGGCGGCGGCCAGGGCAGGGCCGTTCAGCGGGTAGTCGCGGAAGATCATCCGGACCTGGCCGGTGTCGACGAAGTCCGCCTTCAGCCGCGGCCAGGTCTTCTCGTGGAAGTCGGCGCAGTGCGGGCAGGTGAAGGAGCTGTACTCGATGATGGTGATCTTGGCGTTCGGGCTGCCGACCACGCGCTCCGCCGTCGCCGCCTTCACGTCGATGGTGGCGGCCGGGGCGGCCGACTGGGCGAGGGCGGGCACGGTCGGCAGGAGAGCGGCGCCGGCGAGGGCGGCCAGACCGAACAGTACATTTCGACGCACGGAAACATCCTCCATACAAGATGTAGCGACTATAAAGTCGGATTTTGGCGGCGGCAAGGCGGGGTCACGGTTCCAGTACCGAATGGCCGGCCGCCTTCAGCAGGCGCACCGCCCGTCGGTCGAAGCTGGCGAAGGACCGGCCGCCCAGGTCACGGCCGCGATGCGCGATGACGCCGTCGGCGAAGTCGCCGCCAGCGGCCAGCATGGCGAGGCCGGCATCGACGGCAGCCCTGTCGGTCATGACCTTGTCCACGCCGATCAAGACGGCGATCGACGTGGCGATCTCGGCAGGGCCGCGTCCGTACCGCGTCGACATGACCCAGACGAATTCGCACAGGACCTCGGTGGGGACGGCGATGCGGCTGGCCTTGGCAAGCAGTGACATCGCCGCGGCGGTCTGGGCCGGATCGTCCTTGGCCGCGACGCGGATGAGGATGTTGGTGTCGACGGTCACTTCCAAGGCTTGGCGTCCCCAGCCCAGCCCGCCGCGATGGCTTGGTTCATCTCCTCGATGGACACGGGTGGCGTGCCGGGGGGGACGGCCAGCGAGCCGAAGAACGACTCGATCGACCCGCGCGGCGCCGGGCCGACCTGCACCTTGCCGTCGGGCATGAGTTCCACCACCAGCTTGTCGCCGGGACTGACACCGAGATGCTCCAGTACCTCCTTGCGCAGGGTCACCTGACCCTTGGCCGTCACCGTCAACATCGTGCCCATGGCAACCCTCATCCACTCGATGGCCATCGCAATGTAAGGCAATACTACCTTACCGCCAAGACTCAGTGGATAGGCTCACTTCGGCTTGCTGCCCACCACCGCCCGGCCCAGCTTCTCCAGCGCTGCCTTCAGCTCCTCGTCGGGGACGGTGGCGGTGCTCTCCAGCAGCGCCTTCTCCTCGGCGGGGCCCAGGCGGCGCGGGGCCGGGGCGCGGCGCGGCGGCTTGGAAGGCGGGCCGGCCTGCACCATCTTGATGCGGGACACGGCGCGGTAGCCGAAGAAGCCGTTGATGCGCTGCAGCAGCTGCGGCTCCTCATGCATCACCAGCGGCGCCGCGGCGCCCGACACGGCGATGGTGAGGGTGGCCTCCTCGCGCTTGCCCTGGGGGAACTGGAGCTTGGCGGGCGAGGTCTGGGAGGCCAGCCGCTCGCCGACGATGGACGGCCAGTCGGTGATCAGCGCGCCGAAGGCGAGGCCGTGCCGCCCCAGCGCCTTGCCGGCGATGGTCGTGACGTGGCGGCCGAGACGGTGGGGTGCCGACATGGATGGGCCTTCATCTTCGAACGGCCCTTGTTAAAGCATTTCGGGGCAGGCAAGACCAGGGCATGAACGCGATACCGGAACTTTCACCCGCCGTCCCGCCGGCCGCCCCCATGCCGGAGCGGCTGCTGGAGTGGTACGACCGGCACCGGCGCGTGCTGCCCTGGCGCTTCGCGCCGGGCCAGACGGCCGACCCGTACCGGGTCTGGCTGTCGGAGATCATGCTGCAGCAGACGACCGTGGCGACGGTCGGCGCCTATTTCCGCGACTTCCTGGAGCGCTGGCCGACCGTGCGCCATCTGGCGGCGGCGGAGCTGGACGAGGTCCTGCGCGCCTGGGCCGGCCTCGGCTACTATGCCCGCGCCCGCAACTTGCACAAATGCGCCCAGGCCGTGGTGGCGGAGCATGGCGGGGAGTTCCCGGCGGACGAGGCGACGCTCCGCACCCTGCCCGGCATCGGCGACTACACCGCCGCCGCCATATCGGCCATCGCCTTCGACAGGCGCGCCACCGCCATGGACGGCAATGTCGAGCGGGTGATGGCGCGGGTCTTCGCCGTGGCCGAGCCGCTGCCCAAATCCAAGCCGAAGCTGAAGGCCCACGCCGCCGCCCTGGTGCCGGACATGCGGCCGGGCGACTACACCCAGGCGCTGTTCGACCTGGGCGCCACCATCTGCACGCCGCGCAAGCCGCGCTGCCTGCTCTGCCCCTGGCAGGCGGACTGCGCCGCCCATGCCGTCGGCATCGAGGAGAGCCTGCCGGCCAAGGCGGAGAAGGCGGAGAAGCCGACCCGCCGCGGCGTCGCCTTCTGGACGCTGAACCCACAGGGCGAGGTGCTGCTGCGCCGCCGTCCCGAGACGGGCCTGCTGGGCGGCATGATGGAGGTGCCCTCCTCCGCCTGGGAGCCCGGACCGGCGGTGCCGATGACCCGGGCGCTGGGCTGGGCGCCCGTTCTTGCCGAGTGGCAGCCTTTGCCGGGCATCGTCCGCCACACATTCACCCATTTCCACCTGGAGCTTGAGGTGGTGCGGGGCCAGGCCGGTCCCGGTTGGGAGAGCGCGGACGGTGTCTGGGTGGCGCTGGACCGGCTGGGCGGGCAGGCGCTGCCGACCGTGATGCTGAGGATCGTGCGCCACGCACTGGCTCATATGGGACGGAAACCGAATTGACCATCAAGGGCAACCGCCGCGACCTTCTGGCCGGGATCGCCGGCATGGCCGGAGCCGCCGCCCTGCCCGGCCGCGCGCTGGCGCAAGGTGCGGAGCGGGTCGACCTGGCGCTGCTGCTGCTGGTCGACGCCTCGGCCAGCATCAGCAAGGGCACGCTGTCGTTCCAACTGGAGGGGCACGCCGCCGCCTTCCGCCACCCCTCGGTCGTGGACGCCATCGCGTCCGGCCGGCACAAGCGGATCGGCGTGTCGCTGGCGCAGTTCGCCGGGCCGGAGAGCTTCGCCACGCTGATGCCCTGGATTACGCTCGCGACGGCCGAGGACTGCGCCCGCACGGCCGCCGCCATCGACGCCTTGCCCGGCATCTTCATGGGCGGCGCCACCGCCATCGGCAGCGCCATCGTCCAGGGCGTACGACTCTTGGACCGCTGCCCCTTCGCCGCCGACAAGCGCAAGATCGACGTCGTCAGCAACGGCTTCAGCAACGCCGGCATCGACCCGGAGTCCGCCCGGTCCTTCGCCGAGGCGGCCGGCGTCACGGTCAACGCGCTCGCCATCCTGGACGAGTATGAGTGGCTGGAGCGCTATTACGCCGAGCAGGTCGTGGCCGGCGAGGACAGCTTCGTGCGCACGGCCGACAGCCGCGCCAGCTTCGCCCAGGCCTTCCTCGCCAAGCTGGTGACGGAGATCGCCTAGGGCGCCAAGACCGCCCCCGGGCGGCATGCGGGAACGGATCGATGCGCCATCACGGCCAGATCAGGGAGGACCGGCGGGGCCTGGGGGCGCTCGTCGGCCTGCTGCTGGGCGTGATCGGCGGCAGCCTGCTGCTGGCGGCGCTCAGGCCGGAAGGCACACCGGCCGGCACCGCCCTTGCGCGGCCGTTCCTGGAGGCGCGCAAGCTCGGGCTGGACCGCCCGGCCGCCTGCCCGCCTCCGCCCGCTACGGCTGAGATCAGCGCGCGGCGACCGTGATGGTGATGGTGTCGAAATAGGTGCCGGCGACCCGCTGGGCGTTGGCCGGCAGGGTCACGGTGAAGGGCGCGTAGGTCCAGTTCCGCTCGGCCTTGGTCCGCGTCAGCACGATGGGGTTCGCCAGCGACTGGTTGGACAGCCCGCCATAGCTGGCCGTGTAGGCCGCCCGCGCGCCGTCCCGGTTCACCAGCGCCCCGGCGTTGGCCGAGCTGATGGTGACCGTGTAGCCGCGGTTGCTGTTGCACTTCTCGCCGACCGTGGCGACCTGCAAATTGGTGCTGCCGCCGGTCATGTTGAGGTTGGCGTCGAGGTCGTCGACCTGCACGCCGCAATTGCTGACGACCGTCCCCTTGAGCGCGACCGTGCCCGCCGCCCGGGCCGGCGTCGCCGCCGTCCAGAGCGCCAGGAGCGCCGTCATCGCCATCATCAGCCGGCCGGTAGGGCCGTTCGGGGAGATCATCGTGCTTCCGTTCCATGGCCCCTCCCCCGCGGAATGCGGGAGGGATGCCGACACGGAACGTAGAAGCAAGAAGCAGGCCAGGGCCTTCGGCACCTCTTTCGGCAAAAAGGCCTATCCCACCGGATAGGCCGATTCGCAAAGTGCAATGCAGCGCGTCATATCTGACTGATATTGAGGGGCTTGTAGTAGAGGTGGCCGTCGATCCGCGCGGTCTGCTGGAACTCGTCCTTCCAGGAGGGCTTGACGCCGACATGGTGGAAATACAGGGCGCCGTGGGTCGGGTCCGGCACCTTGCGGTCATAGACCAGCGCCGCGACGCGCTCGGCCTCCGCCCAGGCGGACTGCTCCTTCGCGACCTCCGGCTTGCCGTCGCAGTACCAGGAGAACTGGCAGGGCGGCTTCTCGCCCCCTTGCCGGACCACGCCGCAGACGCTGTCGGGGAACTTGGGGTGGCCCACCCGGTTCAGCACCACCCAGGCGACGGCCTGCCGGCCTTTCTCCGTCTCGCCCCGCGCCTCGAAATAGACCGTCTCGGCCAGGCACTTCAGATCCTCCTGGCGCTTCAGCTCGGCCAGCGAGGGGCCGGGCGGCGGTGCGGGCGGCGGTGGCGGGGGTGCCGGCGGCGGTCGGGTGGCGCAGGCGCCCAGCGCCAGGGTCATCGCAAGCACCAGGGCCAGCCGAGCGCGCATCATCACCTCCCGAAGATCGGAGGATCAACAAAGGATGCGCCCGACCGTTCCGGGGGGTACCTCCCCGGAATCGGGACCGCAAAAGAAAAGGGCGGCCGCGACGGGCCGCCCTCGTGTCTCTGTCCCGGAAAGCCGGATCAGAGGTTCTTCATCACATGCTCGGCGCTGGACACCTCGAAGGCGCCCGGCTTCTCGACGAAGAGCTGCTTCACCACGCCGTCCTCCGCCACCAGGGCGAAGCGCTGGCCGCGATGGCCGAGATTGTAGGCGGTGCCGTCCATCTCCAGCCCCAGCTCCTTGGTCAGGGTGCCGTTGCCGTCCGGCAGCATGGTGATCTTGCCGTTGACGTTGCTGGACTTGCCCCAGGCCTGCATCACGAACGGGTCGTTGACGGACAGGCAGACGATCTCGGACACGCCCTTGGCCTTCAGCGCGTCGGCCTGCTCCACGAAGCCCGGCAGGTGCTTGGCCGAGCAGGTCGGCGTGAAGGCGCCGGGGACCGAGAACATGACGACCTTGCGTCCCTTGAAGATGTCGTCGGTGCTGACCTCCTGCATGCCCGATTCGGTCAGGTGCTTCAGCGTGACGGACGGGATCTTGTCGCCCACCTTGATGGTCATCTCTTTCCTCCGGAATCTGTGAGGCTTGGCGCCCTTGCAGGTTCTAGGACGCCCGCCCGCTTCCGGCAAGCGCCGCCTGCAGGAAGGCGTGCCCCGCCCCCAATGCGCTGCCCGCGCGGCGGCCCCGGGCGGCAACCTTTCCCGCCCGGAGGGGTTTCCCCACGAGGCTGCGCCGATTGGGCCGGAACGCGCCGGTGGACCTTCGGCGGGCCTGTGCTAGGCTCGGGCCGGGGAGCCCTCCCCTGGACGCCGATTCCGCCGACAAAGCCGCCGCCAGTGCCCATGCCGAGACCGGGAGCGCGCCCGCGATGAAGGAAACCGACAAGCTCATCCCGCAGTACCTCACGGGGCAGCTGCTGGTCGCCATGCCGACCATGACCGACCCGCGCTTCACCCGGGCGGCGATCTATGTCTGCGCCCATACGGCGGAAGGGGCGATGGGGCTGGTCATCAACCGGCTGTTCGGCGGCATCGGCTTCGCCGACCTGCTGGAGCAGCTGAACATCGAGGTGACCAAGCCCGTCACCGGCATGCGCGTGCATTACGGCGGCCCGGTCGAATCGGGCCGGGGCTTCGTGCTGCACTCCACCGACTATATCCGCGAGGGCACGCTGATGGTGGACGAGGAGGTGGCGCTGACCGCGACGGTCGACATATTGCGCGCCATCGCCGACGGCCGCGGCCCGAAGAGCGCCATGCTGGCGCTGGGCTATGCCGGCTGGGGGCCGGGCCAGCTGGACCAGGAGATGCAGTCCAACGGCTGGCTGCACGCCCCGGCCGACGCCGGCCTGCTGTTCGACGGCGAACTGGAGACCAAGTGGGAGCGGGCCATCGCCAAGCTGGGCGTCAGCCTGCCCATGCTGTCGGCCGAGGTCGGGCACGCCTGAGGCCTCTGGAACCGCTGGGCAATGTGGGTAGAGGGGCCAACCGCCCCATTCCCGCCCCGATCCACGGCCAGCCTGCCCACATGAAGCTTCCCCTGTCCCGCCTCCTGGCGCTCGCCCTGCTGCTCGCCCCCGGGTCGGCATCAGCCGAGACCTACGCGCTCGGCTACGACGTCTATGTCGGCGGCGTTCGGCTGGGCCGCATGAGCCTGGAGACCGAGCGCCAGGGCGACGCATACCGGGTGGGCGTCGGCGCCAAGCCCAACGACCTGATCAACGCCCTGGTGAAATGGTCCTACGCGGCCGAGAGCAGCGGCACCCTCGGCGGCCCGGCCGGGGTGACGCCGCAACGCTTCGAGGCCCGCCGCAGCGCCCGCGGGCGGGACTGGACGACGGGGCTGGATTACGGCCCGGGCGGCGCCGTGACGCCGCGCTGGGACCCCGCCCCGTCGGAGGAGGACGCCAATGCCGTCCCGCCCGACCAGCGCACCGGCACGATCGACCTGCTGAGCGCTTCGGCCGTCCTCAGCCTGGCGGCGGAGGCGCAGGGCGGCAGCTGCGCCGCCCGGGTGCCGGTTTATGACGGCCGCCGCCGCTTCGACGTGGTCGGCGTGCCCGCGGGCACGCGACGCATCGGGAAGTCCGACTACACGGTGTTCGAGGGCGAGGCCTGGGGCTGCCGGGTGGAGATCCACCCGGTGGCGGGCTTCCGCGAGGCCAAGGGCAAGAACGACGACTTCTGGACCATCGCGCCCGACGGCAAGCCGCGCAGCTTCATGCTGTGGCTGGCCCGCCCCGACGCGAACGGCCCGGTCGTGCCGGTGCGGCTGGAGGCCAAGGAGGTCTTCTACGCCAACATCCTCGGCCACCTCGCCAGCGTGGAGCGGCGCGAGGGGGCGCCGGAACAGGCGGCGAGGTAGAGGTCGGAGAGGCTGGGGCGTGGTGCGTGCTTCGACAAGCTCAGCATGAGGGATGTGGGATACCAGGCACTCCTGTCCTTCGCAGCGCGGGCTTGCCCGGGAGCAGCTAAATCCCCCTCATGCTGAGCCTGGCGAAGCACGCACAGCGGAAACGCTGCCCGACCCCCACCTCACGCCTCCAGATAGCGCCGCGTCAGGTGCGCCTTGTAGACCGACGCGTCCAGCGGCCGGCCGGTGGCGCGGGTCAGCAGCTCGGGCGTGCTCCAGCGGCTGCCCTGGCCGTGGACATGCTCGGACAGCCAGCGGATCAGCGGGCGGAAGTCGCCGCGCGCGAGACCCGGTTCGATGTCGCCGTCGGCGCGCCTGGCGGCGTCGAACAGCTGCGCCGCCGTCATGGCGCCCAGCGTGTAGGTCGGGAAATAGGCCCAGGCGCCGCTGGGCCAATGGATGTCCTGCAGGCAGCCCAGCCGGTCGTCCGGCGGCACGATGCCCAGCAGGTCGCGCATGCCGTCGTTCCAGGCGCCGGGCAGGTCGGCCAGCTCCATCCGCCCCTCGATCAGCGCCCGCTCCAGCCGGTAGCGCAGGATGACGTGCGCCGGGTAGGTGACCTCGTCGGCGTCGACGCGGATGAAGCCGGGCTCCACGCGCGTGTACAGCCGGTAGAGATTGTCCGCATCCCAGGCCGGCCCCTGCCCGCCGAACGCCTCGCGCAGCACCGGGGCGGCGTAGGTCAGGAAGGCGCGGGAGCGGCAGGCCTGCATCTCGACCAGCAGCGACTGGCTCTCATGCATGCTCATGCCGCGCGCCGAGCCGACGGGCTGGGTCACCCAGTCGGCCGGTCGGTTCTGCTCGTACATGGCATGGCCGGTCTCGTGCAGCACGCCCATCAGCGCCGAGGTGAAGTCGGCCTCGTCGTAGCGGGTGGTGATGCGCACGTCGCCGGTGGCGCCGCCGCAGAAGGGATGCAGGCTGACATCCAGCCGGCCGCGCTCGAAATCGAAGCCGACCGCCTTCATGAACTCCACGCCGACGCGGCGCTGGGTCTCCACCGGGAACGGCCCATCAGGGACGAGGGTGGCGGGACGGCGGTTCTGCGCCTCCAGCGCGCGGCCCAGGAAGTCCGGCAGGAAGCTGGCGAGATCGTCGAAGAGCGCGTCGATGGCGGCGGCGCTGCCGCCGGGCTCGTACTCGTCCAGCAGCGAATCATAGACCGGCCGGCCCAGCGCCTCCGCCTTGGCGGCGCCGATGCGGCGCTGCAGGGTCAGCACCTCGGTCAGGCTGGGCAGCAGCATGTGGAAGTCGGCGGCCGGCCGCGCTTGCCGCCAGACCATGTCGCAGGCGCTGATGGCGCGGGACGAGGCCTCCACCAGGTCGGCGGGCACGGCGGTGGCGTGGATCCAGCGGCGGCGCATCTCCGTGAGGTTGGCGCGCTGCCAGCCGTCGGTGGACAGCTCGCCGTCCGCCTTGGCCAGCAGGTCGCCCATGTCGGGGGCGGTCATCAGCTCGTGCGCCAGGACGCGCAGGGTCGCCAGCTGCTCGGCGCGGCCGGGGGCGGCGCCCTGGGGCATCATGGTCTGGCTGTCCCAGCCGAGGATGCCCGTTGCCTCCTCGATGGCGTTGATGCGGGCGAAGCGGCGCTCGAGCGCGCGGTAGGCGTCCATGGCGGGGCTCCCAGGGGCAGCGGGACCGGCGGGGGACTCAGGCCTTCTCCCGCCGCAGGTGGAACAGCACGTAGATCACCAGCAGGGCCAGCGCCAGGCTGTACCAGGTGATGGCGTAGGAGAGATGGTCGTTCGGGATGCTGACGCGGGTCTGGCCGCCCTTGGGGAAGCCGCCCGGGTTCTCCGCCTCGCCGGCCTCGACCACCACCGGGTGGATGCGCTCCACGCCCAGCAGGCGGGCCATGTGCGGCAGGTCGATCCAGAACCAGGAGTTCTTCTCGGCCTCGTTGTCCGGCTGGAAGGAGGAGGCCTTGGCGTTGCGCGGCACCCGGGCCACGCCCTCGATGGTGACGGTGTCGGCGAAGGAGGCCTCGCGGCGGCTCTCCTCGGCGCGCTTCTCCGGCGGGATCCAGCCGCGGTTCACCATGACGATGCCGCCGCCGTCGGCGCGCTCCAGCGGCGTCAGAATCTGGTAGCCGACATTGCCGCGCATGGAGCGGGCGTTCAGGTTGAACTCGCGGTCGTTCAGCAGGCGGCCCGTGACGGAGACGCGGCGGTAGTCCCATTCCTGCGGGTCCTCGACATGAGCCGGCAGCGCCTCGGGCGCCGCGGCCATGCGGGTCTCGATCCGCGCCATCAAATCGTTCTTCCACATCAGCCGCTGCACCTGCCAGGTGCCCAGCCCCAGCATGATCAGGACGGCGACGATGGTGGCGGCCGTGGCCCAGAAGGTCGGGCGGAAGCGGCGCGGGCCGGTTGCGGGGACGGTATCGGGAGCGGTCATGGGGTCACCTCTCTGCCGCGGGCGCCTCGAAGTCGGCCCGGCGGTGGCGGTACTGCAGGGCGAGCACGAAGGCCTTGGCCGGCCGCAGCATGCCCAGCGTGACGCCGAGGATGACGGCGCTCCAGAGGATGGCGTGCGCCCAGAGGGGCCAGTCGACGCTGAAGGCCAGCCAGAGGGCCAGCGGCACGACGGAGAAGCCCAGGATGAAGATCAGGAAGACCGCGGGGCCGTCGCCGCTGTCGTTGCGGGCCAGTTCCAGCCCGCAGACGGCGCAGCGGTCGACGACGTCGAGATAACCGCGGTAGAGGCCTCCCCGACCGCAGCGCGGGCACCGGCAGCGCAGGCCCGCCTGGATCGGGGAGATTTCACTCACGCTCAGTGGGCCGCGTACGCGCCGTTGGCGCCCCACCAGTAGATCGACACGAACAGGAACAGCCAGACCACGTCGACGAAGTGCCAGTACCAGGCGGCCGCCTCGAAGCCGAAATGGCTCTGCGGGCTGAAGTGGCCCTTCACCGTGCGGTACCAGCAGACCGCCAGGAAGATGGTGCCGATCAGCACGTGCAGGCCGTGGAAGCCGGTCGCCACGTAGAAGGCCGAGGTGAAGACGTTGTCCGAGAAGCCGAAGGCGGCGTGGCCGTACTCGTAGGCCTGGAAGCAGGTGAAGAGCACGCCCAGGCCGACGGTGATGCCCAGCGCCTTGGCGGCCTCGCTGTTGCGGCCCTCGACCAGCGCATGGTGCGCCCAGGTCACCGTGGTGCCCGAGAGCAGCAGGATGATGGTCATCATGAAGGGCAGGTCGAACGGGTTGAAGGGCACGGTGCCCTTCGGCGGCCAGACGCCGCCGGTCGCCTCGACGCGCGCGACCTGGGCCGGCTCGTTGTAGAAGAGGCTGGCGTCGAAGAAGGCCCAGAAGAAGGCGGCGAAGAACATCACCTCCGAGGCGATGAACAGGGCCATGCCGTAGCGCAGGCCGATCTTCACGACGGGGCTGTGGGCCTTCTGCACGACCGACTCGCGCACGATGTCGCGCCACCAGCCGAACATGACCGCCAGCACGGCCACCAGGCCGGCCGCCAGCAGGTACCAGCCCGAGCCGTGGAACTGCATGACGGCGCCCACCGCCAGCAGGCCGCCGGCCAGCGAGCCGAGCAGCGGCCACGGGCTGGGATCGACCAGGTGGTAGGGCTGCTTGATGCCTTCGGCGGGCGCGCCGCCGTGCGAGTGGGCCTGCACTTCAGCCATGTTTTCTCTTCCCTCAAGAAGCACGGTCGACCAACACGCGTCGCCGTCGGATTAGAGCCACCTTATAACGGCGGCGGGGTCATCGGTCGAGGTTCCCGGAAGCCGCGGCCGGAGCCGCCGCCGCCTGGGCGCCATTCTGGTAACGCGTCTTCTCGGTGCCGTCCAGATTCTGGTCCGCCGCCATGAAGAAGGTGTAGGACAGGGTGATCGTGTCGACGTCGCGCATCTTCGGATCGTCGGCGATCGCCGGATCGACGAAGTAGGTGACGGGCATCTCGGCCGTCTCGCCCGGCTGCAGCAGCTGGCGGGTGAAGCAGAAGCACTCGACCTTGTTGAAGTACACCGCCGCCTTCTCGGGCGTGATGTTGTAGGTCGCGGTGCCGACCACCGGCTTGTCCGACAGGTTGGTGGCCCGGTACTTCATCTCGCCGGCCTCGCCGACCAGCAGCTTCACCGAGACGGCGTCCGGGGCGAAGCGCCAGTTCAGGTCGCGGTTCACGTCGGCGTTGAAGCGCACGGTCACCTGCCGCTCGCCCACCGTCTGCGGCATCTCCGACGCCAGCATGGGCGTGCCGCCGAAGCCGGTCAGGCGGCAGAAGGCGTCGTACAGTGGCACGGCGGCGAAGGACAGGCCGACCATGCCGGCCGCCACGCCGAGCGACCCCAGCAGGAAGCGGCGGTTGCGCCGGGCGGTATCTTGCGCGCGATCCTGGTCCATGGCCGCCTCAGCCCCCGCTCATGCGGACCATGGCGACGACGTAGACCAGGGCCACGAAGGCCACCAGCGCCGCCAGCACGGCCAGATTCTTGGACCGCAGGCGGCGGGCCGCCTCGGCATCGGGGACAGTGGCAGGGGTACGGTTCTCGTCCATGCAATCCTCCGGGTCAGCCGGCCAGCCGCTCGCCGATCATCAGGGCGAACAGGAGGAACAGGTAGAGGAGGGAAAAGGTGAACATCTGCTTGGCGGACTTCTGCGTCTCGTCGCGCAGCACGCGGACCGCGCAGAGCACGAACAGCAGGCCGAGCACGATCGATCCCGCCAGGTACACCGGCCCGCCGATGCCGACGAAGTAGGGGCCGACGGCGATCGGCAGCAGCAGCAGCGTGTAGACCAGCATCTGCACCTTGGTCGCCCGCTCGCCCGCCACGACGGGGAGCATGGGCACGCCGGCGCGGGCGTAGTCGATCTTGCGGTAGAGCGCCAGGGCCCAGAAATGCGGCGGCGTCCAGAAGAAGATCAGGGCGAACAGCAGCAGCGAGCCGACCGACACGTCGCCGGTCACCGCCGCCCAGCCGATCACCGGCGGGAAGGCGCCGGCGGCGCCGCCGATGACGATGTTCTGCGGCGTCCGGCGCTTCAGCCAGATCGTGTAGACGAAGATGTAGAAGGCGCTGGCGAGCGCCAGGATGGCGGCGGCGGTCCAGTTCAGCGCCAGGCCCATCAGCATGACCGGGGCGATCGACAGCACCACGCCGAAGGCCAGCGCCTCGTCCGGGTCGACGCGGCCCTCGGGGATCGGGCGGGCGGCGGTGCGGGCCATGACCGCGTCGATGTCGCGGTCGTACCACATGTTCACGGCACCCGCGGCGCCCGAGGCGACGGCGATGCAGAGGATGGCGGTCAGCGCCAGCACCGGGTGCAGTTCGCCCGGGGCGACCACCATGCCGGCCACGCCGCTGAAGACGACCAGCGACATGACCCGCGGCTTCAGCAGCTCGATGAAGTCGCGGACGCTGCCCGAGGGAGTGTGCGCGCGGGCGCCCGTATCCAGTGCGGTGTCGGTCATGATCGCTGTCTCTCGTCCCGGAAATGCGGCCCGGTCACCGGGCCTTCGGGGGGAGCCGTCCGTTGTGGACTGCCCCTGCCCCTTTAGGAAAAAGCCGCGCGGGGTCTGCACTTCCCCGCGCGGCGGTACTCATACGCGCCGTTGGATCGTGCCGCTCACTTGATTCGCGGCAGGACCTCGAACTGGTGGAACGGCGGCGGGCTGGAGACGGTCCACTCCAGCGAGGAGCCGCCGGTGTTCCAGTAGTCCGCCGAGACGCGGCGGCCGGCCACCAGCGTGTAGAGCGCCATGATCACGAAGAAGATCGTCGAGCCGAAGGCGATGTAGGCGCCGTAGGACGAGACCTCGTTCCAGAAGTGCATGGCGTCCGGGTAGTCGGGCATGCGGCGCGGCATGCCGGCCAGGCCCAGGAAGTGCTGCGGGAAGAACAGCAGGTTCACGCCGATGAAGGTCGTCCAGAAGTGCAGGTGGGCGGCCCAGCTCGGGTGCTGGCGGCCGCTCATCTTGCCGACCCAGTAGTAGTAGCCGGCGAAGATGGCGAAGACGGCGCCCAGGCTCAGCACGTAGTGGAAGTGCGCCACCACGTAGTAGGTGTCGTGGAGTGCGATGTCGAGGCCGCCATTGGCCAGCACCACGCCGGTCACGCCGCCGACGGTGAACAGGAAGATGAAGCCGATCGCCCAGACCATCGGCGGCTCGAACTCGATGGAACCGCCCCACATGGTGGCGATCCAGCTGAAGATCTTAACGCCGGTGGGCACCGCGATGATCATGGTCGCCGCGGTGAAGTAGGCGCGGGTGTCCACGTCCATGCCGACGGTGAACATGTGGTGCGCCCAGACGATGAAGCCGACGACGCCGATCGCCACCATCGCGTAGGCCATGCCCAGATAGCCGAACACCGGCTTGCGGGAGAAGGTCGAGATGATGTGGCTGACGATGCCGAAGGCCGGCAGGATCATGATGTAGACTTCGGGGTGCCCGAAGAACCAGAACAGGTGCTGGAACAGGATCGGATCGCCGCCGCCGGCCGGATTGAAGAAGTCCGTGCCGAAGTTGCGGTCGGTCAGCAGCATGGTGATGGCGCCGCCGAGCACCGGCACGGCCAGCAGCAGCAGGAAGGCGGTGACCAGCATCGACCACACGAACAGCGGCATCTTGTGCAGGGTCATGCCCGGCGCGCGCATGTTGAAGATGGTGGTGATGAAGTTCGCCGCACCCAGGATCGACGACGCGCCCGCGAGATGGAGCGCGAAGATCGCCATGTCCACGCTTGGCCCGTCATGGCCGAGCTTCGCGGACAGCGGCGGATAGATGGTCCAGCCGGTGCCGGCGCCCGTGCCGACGAAGGCCGAGCCCAGCAGCAGGGCGAAGGCCGGGATCAGCAGCCAGAACGAGATGTTGTTCAGGCGCGGGAAGGCCATGTCGGGCGCGCCGATCATCAGCGGCACGAACCAGTTGCCGAAGCCGCCGATGAGCGCGGGCATCACCACGAAGAACACCATGATCAGGCCGTGGGCCGTGATGAACACGTTCCACTGGTGGCCATGGTCGGCGGCGAACTGCGACATCACCTGGATGCCCGGCGCCTGCAGCTCCATGCGCATGATCACGGAGAACAGGCCGCCGATCAGGCCGGCCAGCACCGAGAAGTAGAGGTACAGCGTACCGATGTCTTTGTGGTTGGTCGAGAACAGCCAGCGCTTCACGAAGCCGGGCTTGTGATCGTGATGGTCATCGTGGGCGTGAGCCCCGGAGACGGCACCCATGTTTCTACCCTCTCTCAAACTTTACTGGCCGGCGGCGACCTGGGTCTTCGACCCGGTCTCGACCTGGCTCACGGCGGTGCCCGCCTTCTTCTGCTCCACCCACTGGGCGAAGCGCTCCTTGGAGACCGCCTCGATGGCGATGGGCATGTAGCCGTGGCCGGTGCCGCAGATCTCGGAGCACTGGCCGTAGTACACGCCTTCCTTGGTGATGCGCGTCCAGGTCTCGTTCAGGCGGCCGGGGACGGCGTCCTTCTTCACGCCCAGCGCCGGCATGGCGAAGGCGTGGATGACGTCGGCGGCGGTGACCAGGATGCGGATGTTGGTGTCGACCGGCAGGACCAGGCGGTTGTCGACCTCGAGCAGGCGCAGCTGGCCCGGCTTCAGGTCCTTCTCCTCGATCATGCGGCTGTCGAAGGCGATGTTGGCATGGTCGGGGTACTCGTAGCCCCAGTACCACTGGTAGCCGGTGACCTTGATGGTCATCTCGGCTTCCTTGGTCTTGTCGCCGTAGTACAGGACCTGGAAGGACGGGATGGCGATCACCACCAGGATGATCACCGGGATCACCGTCCATGCCACCTCCAGCAGCGTGTGGTGCGTCGTCTTGGACGGCACCGGGTTGGCGCGCTTGTTGAAGCGCACCATGACGTACAGCAGCAGGCCCATCACGAAGAGCGTGATGCCGGTGATGATCACCACCAGCAGGTCATGGAAGCTGTCGAGGCGCTCCATCACCGGCGAGGCCGCTTCCTGGAAACCGAGCTGCCCCTCCCTGGGGGCGCCGATGACCGGGGTCTGCGCCAGCGCGAGGCTGGCCTGACCCGCGAGGGTCATCATGAAGGCCGCCGCGGCGGCGCCGATCTTGCGTACGGACATCCCTAACCACTCTCTCCGTTGTCGGGGACTGGCGCCCCTTTTGCCGGTACAGCGCAAGCCGCCCCGGTCCGCGCCGCCGCGCCCTCGCCGAAGCGGGGCCGCAGGTGCTGCGCGGGACGGGAACGGCCTTCGTGAACTCTATTGCCGTGACGACGGCCCTTCCCGCCTGTTGAGGCGATCGGGCCGGACCCTACCCATTATCACGCCATTTTCAAGCCGCGGCAGCGCGGATCGATAGGGCGCATATCGTCGCAGACCATACCGTCGCGCTCCTTTGAGGTAAAGCACGGCGGCGCATCCGATCATGTAGCTGAGACGCATGGCTGGCCCAGGCGGTGCGGCAAGCTGGCGCGGCTAACCCGCCTGCGCGGCCCCCGCGCGGTCCGGTCCGCTTGCCCCGCCCCGGCCGGGTCGCCACTATAAGAGGCGACGGCCCCCTTCCCGCGGGCCCCCTGGAGCCGCCCATGAGCAACCTCGCCATCACCGACGAGATCTTCTTCGCCCGCGCCGGGCTGGACCCCAAGCGCACCGAATCGATCGTGGCCGAGGCGCTGGCCGGCGCCGACGATGGCGAGCTGTACCTGGAATACGCCCAGAGCGAGAGCTTCGCCTGGGACGACGGCAAGCTGAAGAGCGCAAGCTTCGACACCACGCAGGGCTTCGGCCTGCGCGCCGTCTCGGGCGAGGCGACCGGCTACGCCCATTCCTGCTCGCTGGACGAGGACGCGATCCGCCGCGCCGCCGCCACGGTGAAGGCGGTGCATTCTGGCCATGCCGGTTCTTACGCCGAGGGCCCCATCGGCACCAACCGGGCGCTCTACGCTTCGGACAATCCGTTGGGGCTGGTGCCCTTCGAGGCCAAGGTGAAGCTGCTGGAGCAGATCGACGCCTATGCCCGGGCCAAGGACCCGCGCGTCCGCCAGGTCAGCTGCTCCATCGCCGGCGAGTGGCAGGCGGTGCAGATCATCCGCGCCGACGGCCACCGCGTCGCCGACGTGCGCCCGCTGGTGCGGCTCAACGTCTCCGTCGTCGTCGGCGAGGGCGACCGGATGGAGACCGGCAGCAACGGCGCCGGCGGCCGCATGGCCTACCAGCGCTACATGGAGCCCGACAGCTGGCGCGCCCAGGTGGACGAGGCGCTGCGCCAGGCGCTGGTGAATCTCGGCTCCATCCCCGCCCCGGCCGGCGAGATGCCGGTCGTGCTCGGGCCGGGCTGGTGCGGCGTGCTGCTGCACGAGGCGGTCGGCCACGGGCTGGAGGGCGACTTCAACCGCAAGCAGACCTCCGTCTTCTCATCCATGATTGGCCAGCGGGTCGCGTCCAAGGGCGTCACCGTGGTGGACGACGGCACCATCGAGAACCGGCGCGGCTCGCTGTCGGTGGACGACGAGGGCACGCCGACCCAGTGCACCACGCTGATCGAGGACGGCATCCTGGTCGGCTACATGCAGGACCGGCTGAACGCCCGGCTGATGGGCGTGCGCCCCACCGGCAACGGCCGCCGCCAGAGCTTCGCCCACGTGCCCATGCCGCGCATGACCAACACCATCATGCGCTCCGGCGACCGGCCGAAGGAGGAGATCCTGGCCTCGGTGAAGCGCGGCATCTACGCCGTGAATTTCGGCGGCGGGCAGGTCGACATCGTCTCGGGCAAGTTCGTCTTCTCGGCCAGCGAGGCCTATCTGATCGAGGACGGCAAGGTCGGGCCGGCGGTGAAGGGCGCCACCCTCATCGGCAACGGCCCCGACGCCATGACCAAGATCACCATGATCGGCAACGATTCCGACCTCGACCCCGGCATCGGCGTCTGCGGCAAGCAGGGCCAGGGCGTGCCGGTGGGCGTCGGCCAGCCGACCATGCGGCTGGACGGGCTGACGGTGGGCGGCACGGCGACCGCCTGACGCCCCCGGACCGCACCCATGCCGAAGAGCCCGCGGGAGATGATCGAGGCGGTCGTCGCCAATCTCGGGGTCAGGACCGGCCGCGACCTCGCGGGCTGGATCGAGCTGCTGGAGCGCGACGGGCCGGATGAGCCAAAGGCCCGCCGCGCCTGGCTGAAGGACACGCACGGGCTCGGCTCCGGCCAGGCCATGGCGATCGTGGAGAAGGCCGCCGGCTCGCCCTACGACCTGCCGCCCGAGCGGCTGTTGGAGCGCCAGTACGAGGGCCGGGAGGGGCTCCGCCCCATCCTGGAGCGGGTGCTGGCCTGCGCCCGGGCGCTGGGGGCGGATGTCGAGGAGGAGGTGAACGTCACCTATGTGACGCTCCGCCGCGGCCGCAAGTTCGCCGAGGTGAAGCCGGCCACGCGGACGCGCATCGACCTCGGCCTGGCGCTCGGGGCGGTCGCGGTCGACGGGCGCCCCACCCCGATCCCCGGCCGCAAGCCCGACGACCGCCTCACCCACCGCATCGCCCTGACCCGGCCCGAGGAGGTGGACGGAGAGGTCGCGGACTGGCTGCGGCGGGCCTATGAGGTACTGGGCTGAGCCGTCCGGCGGAGAGGAATTAATCCCCTCTCCCTGAGTTGTCTTTCATCCGGCAAGGCTGCTACCTTTGGCTATGCGCGCCGCTCAAGACGCGCACACAGGGGGGCATAATGAAGCATTTTTCGCTTTTCGCGGCAGCGGCTTCGCTGCTGCTGACGTCCGGCTGCGCCTCGATCGTCGAGGGAACGTCCCAGGATCTGACGGTCAACGTCACGCCCGCCGAGGCCGTTTGCACGGTGGCGCAGAAGGGCAAGGACATCGGCTCCGTCACCGGTTCCAAGCCGACCATCAATGTGGGCAAGAGCCGCCATGACCTGGCGATCACCTGCAACGCGCCGGGCTACGAGGTGCAGACGGCGCGGATCGAGTCCTCGGCCAGCGGCTGGGGCGTCGCCGGAGCGGTGACGCTCGATTTCGGCCTGACGGACTATATGACGGGCGCGCTGAACAAGTATCCCGAGGCGATCAGCATCGCCATGGTCAAGAAGGGCGAGACGGCGCCGGCCGCCGCCGCCGCGGCGGTCACGCCGGCGGCCGCCCCGAAGTAAGCTGGGCGGCGGGGGCCCCGGCCAAGCGCCGGAGCCTCCCGGTCCGGCATGTCCGCCGACAGCTCAGGGCCGCGCCAGCAGATCCTGGTGCTCCGGGTGGCGGCGGATCCAGAGGGCGGCGTAGCTGCACATGGGCAGCACCTTGACCCCCTCCTCCCGCGCCTTCTCCATGACGCCCTGCATCAGCCGGCCGGCGGCGCCCGTGCCGCGCAGCGAGGGCGGCGCCTCGACGTAAGCGATGGTCAGCAGCCCGTCCTCGCGCCGGTAGCGGGCATAGGCGACCTTGCCCTGCTCCTCCAGCTCGAACCGGCCCTGGGCGGAATTGTCGGTGACGGCCATGCGGCGCTCCTCCGGATGGTTCATGCCCAATGAACAGGCGACGGCCCCGGCGCGTCCCCGTGCCGTGAGGTACACGTAGGCCGCATGGAGCGAAGCGCAATGCGACGTTCCCCGGCTTGACCACCCGGGCTATGCTCCGGCCTCCATCCCGACCAAGCCATGACGTCCCATGCCGCATGCCACCCGACGCCGCCTTACCCCCTCCTGGAGCATCGCCGCCTGCCTGATGCTCGCGGGCGCCGTCGGCACCGATGTGGCCGCTGAGACCACGAAGCGCGGGGTGCTGCGGGTCGAGGTGCAGGTGGAGGGGCAGGAATCCTGGAAGCGCCTCGGCGACTGGCGGCAGGGGGAAATCCGCGACCGCTTCCTGACCGAGATACCGGTCATGGCCGAGGGGGACCTGGACGAGATCAACAGCCTCGACCCGGCGTCCCTGCAGGCGGCCGCCGACAAGGCGATGCGTGCCCAGGGCGGTGTCCAGCCCTATGCCGGGTTGATGAACGATCCGGCCAAGGTGGCACAGCTCCAGGCGCGGGCGGAGGCCTGCAAGCAGGATGTGGCCTGCCTGCAGGCGCTGGCGACGGAGATCTCCGCCGTGTCGGCGCACAAGCCGTCAGCCGCTCCTGCAGAGGAGGAAGAGGAGGCGACGCCCCGCTACCGGCGCTACTTCGCGGAGCAGGGCTGCGGCGGCGTGGCGGAGGCCAGCATCGACCGGAAGGGCAACAGCAAGATGGCCGACGTGGCCGGCATGCAGCCCACCACGGACTCGGTCAAGGGCGCCGGCAAGCTGACCGGGGCCAGACTCGACCTGGTGTGCCTCGGCACCCAGCTCGTGGTGGACGAGGTGGCGGGGACCCTCTACATCGCCGATTGGGCGCCCCCGGCCATCGAGGCCAAATCGCGCCTCCACATGCCGCCTGATGGCGTGCAGGAAAGCACCGATACGACCGGGCCGATGCCGGGCGTCGCGGAATGGGTCGGCAAGACGCTGAAGCACGCCCCGCTGAAGGGCTCCAGCAGCACGGTCCTGACGACGCCGGCGGAGGCATCCGAGAACAGCCAGCAGGGCGCCTCGACCCGGACGCTGAAGGTGACGCTCACCTGGTCCTTCACCGCCCGGTAGGGGCTTGGGTTATGGCTGGAGGGCCGTGATCCCCGCTACCCGTCATCCCGGCGCAGGCCCGGGACCCGGGGGTTGCAGCGGGGTGCGCCGAATGCAGCGCGCCTTGACGGGCAGCGTGGAGGTTGTGCGTCCTTCGACAGGCTCAGGATGAGGGGGTTTAGCTGCTCCCGGCCACGCTTGCACCGGCAGAGATGGTGAGTGCCTGGCATCCCCCATCCCTCATCCTGAGCTTGTCGAAGGACGCACCACGTCCCAGCCGCTCCGCTCCATTGGCCGACCGCAGTGCCGACCCGTAGGCCGGCACCGCGACGGTACGTCAGTACGCGTAGTCCTCGTACAGCCGGTCGATGTCGCCCTGCCACTCGCCCTCGAACTTGCGCAGCATCTCGGTGGCGGGGGTGATGCCGCTCTCGGCGATCTGGTGCAGCGTGTCGAGGAAGATGGTCTCGTCGTCGCCCATGCCGGCCATGCGGGCGCGGTTGCGCAGGCCTTCGGTGGCGATCTCCACCGTGCGGCGGGCGAGGTCCTGGACCCGGCCCTTGCGGAAGGGGGTGTCCAGCGCCAGGCGCGGCACGTCGCGGCGCAGCTGCGCGCGCTCCTCCGCCGTCCAGTCCTTGACCATGTCCCAGGCGGCGTCCAGCGCCGTGTCGTCGTACAGCAGCCCGACCCACAGCGCCGGCAGGGCGCAGAGGCGCTTCCACGGGCCGCCGTCGGCGCCGCGCATCTCCAGGTAGCGCTTCAGCCGCACCTCGGGGAACAGGGTCGTCAGATGGTCGACCCAGTCGGTCATCAGCGGCGTCTCGCCCGGCACCGCCGGCAGCTTGCCCTGCAGGAAGGCGCGGAAATCCTGGCCCGAGGCGTCGATGTACCGGCCGTCGCGGTAGACGAAGTACATCGGCACCTGCAGCGCGTGGTCGGCGTAGCGCTCGAAGCCGAACCCCTCCTCGAACACGAAGGGCAGGTCGCCGCAGCGGTCGTTGTCCGTGTCGGTCCAGATATGGCTGCGGAAGGACTGGAAGCCGTTCGGCCGGCCCTCGGTGAAGGGGCTGTTGGCGAACAGCGCCGTGGCGATCGGCTGCAGCGCCAGGCTGACCCGGAACTTCTTCACCATGTCGACTTCCGACCGGTAGTCCAGGTTCACCTGCACGGTGCAGGTGCGGGTCATCATGTCCAGGCCCAGCTTGCCGCGCTTGGGCATGTAGTCCCGCATGATCTTGTAGCGGCCCTTGGGCATCCAGGGGATGTCGGCCCGGGCCCATTTGGGATTGAAGCCCATGCCGACCATGCCGGTGCCGAGGTCGGCGTCGATCTGGCGGATCTGCGACAGATGCTCGCCGACCTCGCCGCAGGTCTGGTGGATGGTCGCCAGCGGCGCGCCCGACAGCTCGAACTGGCCGCCCGGCTCCAGCGTGATGTTCGCCTTGCCCTTGGTCAGCGCGATGATCTTGCCCGCCTCCTCCACCGGCTCCCAGCCGAAGCGGAGGTGCAGCTGGCGCAGGATCTCGCCGATGCCGTCGGCGCCCTCGTAGGGCAGAGGGCGCTTGTCCGACAGGCGGAAGGCGAACTTCTCGTGCTCGGTGCCGATGCGCCAGTCCTCGCGCGGTTTGCAGCCCTGCTCGATATACTCGATCAGTTCGCGGCGGTCGGTGACGGGGGCGCCGCGCGTCTTGGGGGGGGCCGACATGGATACGCTTCCTCGACTTCTAGCTACGGAAGGGCGGGCGCGCGGCGGCCCAGTCCCCGGACACGGCCTGCCATACCGACAGGGCCGCGAAACAGGCGGTATCGGCACGCAGCACGCGCGGACCGAGACCTATCCTCACAACAAACGGCATGGCCGCCAGCAGGTCAAGCTCCCCCCGGTCGAACCCTCCTTCCGGGCCGACCAGGACGGCGGAAGGACTGCCCCGCCTCCCCGCCATGGCGGTGGAGGCGTCCATCGCCTCGCCCGATTCGGCGGCGACATAGAGGGTGCGGGCCGGGTCCCAGCCGCGCAAGACCGTCTCCAGCGGCGCCGCCTCGATCAGGCGCGGCACCGACAGGCGCTCGCACTGCTCCGCCGCCTCCGCCGCGTTGGCGGCGAGGCGCTCGGCATTGACCCGGCCGACGTCGGAGCGGCGGGTGAAGACGGGCCACAGCGCCGAGACGCCCAGTTCCGTCGCCTTCTCCACCACATATTCGGTGCGGCCGCCCTTCAGCGGCGCGAACAGCAGCCAGAGGTCGGGCTCCGGCATGGGCGCGCGGACGCGCTCCAGAAGCTCGACCGTGGCGGCGGACTTGGACAGGGCGGAGATTTCCGCCAGCCACTCGCCGTCGCCGCCGTTGAAGGCCAGCAGCCGGTCGCCCGGCTGCAGCCGCAGCACCGAGCGGAGATAATGCGCCTGCCCCTCGGCCAGCGCCGCCCGGCCGCCGGCTTGGAGCGCGGCGGGGACGTGCAGGCGGGTGCGGGGGCGTTCGCTCTTGGTCGTGCCGTTCACCATGGCGTCAGCAAATCCGCTGCGCCCGCCGCCGGTCAAGGGCGCCCTCCGCAGGGCAGCCCACCGTCCCGGATGACCACCGGCGCTCTTGACGCTACTCTGTCCGGACGGGTCGGGGGTCCGTCGGGGTAGCTGGCGATGAGCGTGACGATGCGGCGGGACGAGCAGGAACCGGGGCGGCAGGCCGCCGGCCATACGGACATCGTGTCCGACAGCTGGATCCTGCGCGCGCTCCCCGCCGCGGCGCGCCCCTACGCAAGGCTGGCGCGGCTGGACCGGCCGATCGGCACCTGGCTGCTGCTGTTCCCCGGCTGGTGGGCGATCGCCCTGGCCGCCCCGCGCGGCGACTGGCCGGATGCCTGGCTGATGGCGCTGTTCGCGGTCGGGGCCGTGGTGATGCGGGGGGCCGGCTGCACCATCAACGACATACTCGACCGCGACATCGATGCCCAGGTGGAGCGCACGCGCGGCCGCCCGCTGCCCAGCGGCCAGGTCAGCCTGAAGGGCGCGCTGCTGTTCCTGGCGGCGCAGCTGGCGGTCGGCCTCCTGGTGCTGCTGCAGCTGAACCTCTTCTCCATCGCGTTGGGGGCGGCGTCGCTGCTGCTGGTCTTCACCTACCCGCTGATGAAGCGCGTGACCTGGTGGCCGCAGGCGTTCCTGGGGCTGACCTTCAACTGGGGCGCGCTGCTGGGCTGGGCCGCCGTGCGCGGGCAGATCGACCTGCCGGCGCTGCTGCTCTATGCCGGCGGCATCCTCTGGACGCTGGGCTACGACACGATCTACGCCCACCAGGACAAGGAGGACGACGCGCGGGTCGGCGTGAAGTCCACCGCCCTGCGCCTCGGCGCCGCCTCGCGGCGATGGGTCGGCGCCTTCTATCTGGGCGCCATGGGGCTCTGGACCGCGGCGCTGGTCGAGGTGGGCGAACCCATCGCCATGGTGGTGCCGCTGGCCATGGCCGGCCTGCTGCTGTGGCGGCAGGTGCGCGACTGGGACATGGACGACCCGGCCGACAGCCTGGAGCAGTTCCGCGGCAACCGCAGCGTCGGCTGGGTGATGCTGATCGCCGCCACCGCCGGCATTGCCGCCGCGACGCCGCTGTCCCCGGGCGGCGGCGGGCCGGCCGACACGATGCGCGAGCAGCAGCGCCCGCAGCCGCCCTTCCAGCTGGTCTCCGACAAGCGCTACCTGGAACCCGCGCGCCCCATGCGCAGCCAGACCGTGCGCGGGCCGGTCGGGATCACGCTGCCCGTCGACCGGGCGGAGGCCGGACGGCCGCTGCTGGCGCCGTCCATCTAGGGCCGTCCATCTAGGGCTGTGATCCGGGGGCGGGCTCGGGCATGATGCCGGCCATGCCCATCACCGACATCGACGCCTTCATCCGGGCGAACACCGAAATCGCCCGGCCCGCCCTCGTGCCCGAGCTGCGCCTGCACCTCGCCACCGAGATCACGCCGCTGTGGCAGGCCACCGAGAAGACGCTGGCGGAGGGCAACCTGCCCCCGCCCTTCTGGGCCTTCCCCTGGGCCGGCGGCCAGGCGCTGGCCCGCCACGTGCTGGACCATCCGGAGATCGTGCGCGGCCGCCGGGTCCTGGACTTCGCGGCCGGCAGCGGCCTGGTGGCGCTGGCGGCGGCCCATGCCGGCGCCGCGGAGGTGACGGCGGTCGAGATCGACGCCTTCGCCGAGGCCGCCATGCGGCTGAACGCGGCGTTAAACGGCCTTACCATCACCCCGCTCTGCAGCGACATCGTCGGCCAGCCGCAGCCCGGCCTGGATGTGCTGCTTGTCGGCGACATCTGCTACGAGCGCCCGCTGGCCGAGCGCGTCATGGCTTGGCTCAAGGCTCTTTCCGCCACCGGAACGACTGTCCTGATGGGTGACCCGGGCCGCACCTACCTGCCCAAGCAGGGGCTGGAGGCGCTCGCCACCTACACCGTCCCCACCTCGCGCGAGCTGGAGGACCGGGAGATCAGGGAGACCACGGTTTGGCGGGTGCCGGCTTAGCTCGCTAGCTCCCACACTCCACGAGGAGAGTTATCTACTTTCGCCAGAATGCCGCGATGCCGGAGACGGTTGCCGGACCAACGGACATCGTACTGCCATGTGTAGAAGAGATTACCAGCGCTACGGAGGGCACTCTCATGCTGTTCCCAGATGTACTTGCAAATCTGCAGAATGGTTGCCTTGCCGCCGTTGTGCTTGATAGCCGAGACGACCAGATCATCAAGGTCAGCGCGATTCAATTTATCCTCCAGGAGAGACAACCTGAGGGGAGTATATAACTTAATTTAACAATCTCAAGGGGCGCGGCTGGGCGCCGCGCCAAAGAAGATCACCCAGGTGGCGAAATCCTCGCTGAAGTCCAGGAACCGATGCTCGACCCCCGCGGGCACGAACAGCATGTCGCCCGGCGCGACGGCGGTCTCCTCGCCGGCGCACTCGAAGCGGCCGGTGCCGCTGGCGACGATGTAGGCTTCGTCGCGGATGTGCGGCTTCTGCGGGTCGGGGCCCCGGGGCGCGTAGAAGCCGATGTCGTGGATCGGGCCGCTGTGGGCGACGGCGTAGGTCTCGCCCTTCAGCCGGGCGAGCGCGTCCTTGATGGTGAGCTTGTCCATGGGGCACCTCCTGTCGCGGGGATTGTGCAAGAGGTGCGCGCCACCCGCCACCGCGGCATTGTCGCCGCGACAAGATCGCGCCCGCGCTTGACGCAGCATGGGCTTGCCCGATCTAGTCCGCCGCAGACGCCATTGCGGATCACGCCATGCCCTACGCCTCCCTTCGCGACTTCATCGACCGGCTGGAGAAGGCCGGTCGCCTGGTGCGGGTGACCGCCCCCGTCTCCACCCATTTGGAAATGACGGAGATCCACACGCGCCTGCTGGCCGAGGGCGGGCCGGCGGTGCTGTTCGAGAACGTGATCAAGGCGGACGGCACCAAATCCGAGATGCCGGTGCTGATCAACCTGTTCGGCACGGTGGAGAGGGTCGCCTGGGGCATGGACCGGGAGCCGGACGAGCTGCGGCAGGTGGGCGAGACCTTGGCCTTCCTGAAACAGCCGGAACCGCCGCGCGGCCTGCGCGAGGCCTGGGACATGCTGCCGCTGGCCAAGACCGTTCTGGCGATGCGCCCCGGCACCGTCCGCTCCGCCCCCTGCCAGGAGGTGGTGCTGACCGGCGACCGGATCGACCTCTCGCGCCTGCCGGTGCAGGGCTGCTGGCCGGGCGAGCCGGCGCCGCTGATCACATGGCCGCTGGTCGTCACCAAGGGCCCGACCAAGGACGAGGCCGGGGAGCGGCGCGAGGACAACTTCAACCTGGGCATCTACCGGATGCAGGTGCTGGGGCGGGACCGCACCATCATGCGCTGGCTGAAGCACCGCGGCGGCGCCCAGCACCACCAGCGCTGGAAGCAGGCCGGCAAGCGCGAGCCCCTGCCCGCGGCCTGCGTGCTGGGCGCCGACCCCGGCACCATCCTGGCCGCCGTCACGCCGGTGCCGGACACGCTGTCGGAATACCAGTTCGCCGGGCTGCTGCGCGGCAGGAAGGTCGATCTGGTGGAGTGCAAGACCGTACCGCTGAAGGTGCCGGCAACGGCGGAGATCGTGCTGGAGGGCTACGTGTCGCTCGACGAGTACGCCGACGAGGGGCCCTATGGCGACCACACCGGCTACTACAACTCGGTCGAGCCCTTCCCGGTGTTCCAGGTCACGGCCATCACCATGCGCCGCGATCCGATCTATCTCTCCACCTTCACCGGCCGCCCGCCGGACGAGCCCTCGGTGCTGGGCGAGGCGCTGAACGAGGTGTTCATCCCGCTGCTGCAGCAGCAGTTTCCGGAGATCGTGGATTTCTGGCTGCCGCCGGAGGGCTGCTCCTACCGCATCGCCGTGGTCAGCATGCGCAAGGCCTATCCCGGCCACGCCAAGCGCGTGATGATGGGCGTCTGGTCCTTCCTGCGGCAGTTCATGTACACGAAATGGGTCATCGTCGTTGACGAGGACATCAACGCGCGGGACTGGAAGGACGTCATGTGGGCGATCTCCACCCGCATGGACCCGGCCCGCGACATCACGGTGATCGAGGGCACGCCCATCGACTATCTCGACTTCGCCAGCCCGGAGTCGGGCTTGGGCGGCAAGGTCGGGCTGGACGCCACCAACAAGCTGCCGCCCGAGACGCACCGCGAATGGGGCGAGAAGCTGGCGATGGAGCGGGACGTGGTGGACGAGGTCACCCGCAAATGGGCCGCCTACGGCCTGCCCGGCAGCGGCAAGCCGATCTGGAAGTAAGGGGCCGGGAAGCAACCGCCAGTCCGGTTGTTAAGCGGACGGGGCCGGCGTATCCTCGGCCCCGTCCGCACCGGAGGCACGGCCATGCCCGACACGCGCTATGTGGAAGCCCAGGAGCACCACCGGGACCTGCTCGACGGGCTCAAGCCCGGCGACGAGGTGGTGATCACGCGCAATGGGGAACCGGTGGCGACGCTCTCGCCGACCTTTCCGCCCAAGCCCACGCCCCAGCAACAAGCCGAGGCCGCCGAGGCGCTGCTGCGGATGCGGGCGCTTGCCAAGCGCATCAACCTGGACAAGGAGACGGTCCGGGAGATCATCCGCGAGGGCAAACCGCACCGATGATGGTCCTGGATGCCTCCATGGCCCTGTCCTGGCTGCTGGACGACGAGGCGAACGCCGTCGGCGCCACCCTTCAGACAATGGTCCGGGACAACGGCGCGGTTGTGCCAGGACATTGGCACCTGGAGGTCGCCAACAGCCTCAGCACCGCAGTCCGACGGCGGCGGATCACGAACGAGCAGCGCCGCGCGGCGCTGGATGTTTTGAGCGCCTTGCCGCTGACCGTCGACCCCGAGACCTCCGCCCGCGCCTGGACCGACACACTCGCCCTCGCCGACCGGTTCGGGCTGACGCTCTACGACGCCGCCTACCTGGAACTCGCCGCGCGGCGGAAGCTGCCGCTCGCCACGCTGGACGGGGAGCTGCGGCAGGCCGCGGCCGGTTCCGGCGTTCCCCTTCTCGGATCCTGAAGAGGCCCTCCCATGCCCGACCGCGCCAAGCCCGTCGCCACGATCGCCCTGGACCTGAAGCCCGCCGCGGGCTGCGCCGGGACGGAGAAGCCGTTGCGCGACAACGCCTCCGCCGTCGTGCAGACCGGCGACTGCCTGTGGATCGCGGCGGACGAGACCACCTGCGTCGAGCGGCTGGTCAGCCGCGACGGGCGCCGGACCTATGGCGAGCACCGCAGCTTCGACCTCTGCAACTTCTTCGACCTGCCCGGCGGGCCGGAGCAGGAGATCGACATCGAGGGGCTGCACGTGGACGGCGGCTATCTCTGGGTCACCGGCTCGCATTCCTACGCCCGCAAGAAGCCGCGGGCGCTGGAGGAGGACGAGGCGGCGGCGCTGGAGCGCCTGACCGAGGTCAAGCACGAGCCGAACCGCTACCTGGTCGGCCGCGTCCCCCTGGTCACGGGCAAGGACGGGCTGCCGGAGCTGCGCGCCGAGGCGGAGCATGAGGGCCGCACCCTCACCGCCGCCAGCCTGCGCATGGGCAACCACCACAACAGCCTGATCCGGGCGCTGAAGGGCGACGAGCATCTGGAGCGCTTCCTGGAGGTGCCGGCCAAGGAGAACGGCTTCGACATCGAGGGCATCGCCGCCAGCGGCAACCGCATCTTCCTGGGCCTGCGCGGGCCGGTGCTGCGCGGCTGGGCGGTGATCCTGGAGCTTGAGGTCGAGGAGAAGAAGCCGGGCCGGCTGCGCCTGAACGAGCTGGACGATGACGACCGGCGCTACCGCAAGCACTTCCTGGACCTGGACGGTCTCGGCGTCCGCGACCTGAAGGTACTGGGCAACGATCTGCTGATCCTGGCCGGGCCGACCATGGATCTGGACGGGCCGGTGCAGCTCTGGCGCTGGCCGGACGCGCTGGGCTGCGCCGCCGAGCGGGTGATCCCGCGCAAGCGCCTGCAGGTCGTCATGGACCTGCCCTTCGGCCGCGGCTTCGACCATGCCGAGGGCATCTCGCTGTTCGATCAGGGCGAGGGCGGCCGGCCGCGGCTGCTGGTTGCCTACGACAATCCGGGCGAGGCCCGGCGGCAGTCGGCCCACGGGGTGGATCTGGACCTGTTCGACCTGCCGCTCTGACCGGGATGCTCAGCTTTCCAGCAGGATGCGCTTGCCGGCGAAGTCGATGACGAACCGGCGGGCGCCCAGCAAATCCATGCCGATGACGGCCGCCGGCTGCTCCTCCAGGCCCAGCTCCTTGAAGATCGGCAGGTCGGCGATGGTCAGCGTGACGTTCTTCCATTGCGCCGTGCCCAGCGTCAGGGTGAGGAAGCTGTAGGCCACGGCCGACGCCCGGTTCTCCTGCCGCTTGGGCAGGGACGGCGCCAGCGGGTCCGCTTGGCCCCCCGGCGCGGGCGGGGCGTTGCGGACGGTCGGCGCGAGGCCCAGCGCCATGGCCGCGGTCCAGTTGATCGTCGTCCGCCGGGCGCCGGTGTCGATGATGGCGGTCACCGGGATCGCGCCGATGCGCGGCTGCACCACCGGCACCCGGCTCGGCACGAGGGTGAGCGCCGCCTCGGCCCAGGCGGCGCCGTTCGGCGCGGGCGGCCGGCCCGGGGCATGCAGCACCAGACGCCCGCCGGCGAGGTCGACCTCCACCGTGTAGCGCGACAGCACGTCGGCGCCCAGGATGCCCTTGGCCGAGGGCTCGTGCCGGATCGGCTCCGGCAGGGCGGCGGCCCGGACCGCCTCGATCTTCTGCCCGTCGAGCGCGAGCCCCTCCAGCATGTAGGCCGCCGCCTCGGTGCCGGCCGGGCGCATCCGCATCTCGGCGGCCAGGTCGGGGAGCACGGCGCTGGTGCTGCGCCCGGTCGCCACAAGGAACGGGTGGCTGAGGCCGGACATGCCGACGGGAACGACCGGCAGGCCCGATGCCGACGCGGCGAGGGTTTCCGCGAGGGCCGGCCGCGACGCCGCGACGCCTGTCGCCACCGCGCCCGCGAGCAGCAGGAGGGCCGCCCTGAGCGGCTCTATGACGCGGAGTCTCGGCACCAAACCCTATCCTTCGGACCTGTACCTTCCAGGGCCGGCGCCACCATAACTTTCCGATTTGGGGATGTCTTGGAAAACATCCGGCTCCCAGCCATCAGAGAGGGTTCCGCCGCCCCCCGCCGCTCTGCTAGACCGGACGAACCGCCAAAGCCCAAGGGAAACCGCCGATGCCAGCCCCCCTGCCCGATCCCGCCGCGGCCGAGCTGCTCCAGGACCTGATCCGCCGCGCGCGTGCAGCCGGGGCCGACGCGGCCGACGCGCTGCTGGTGGACAGCGCCTCGCTGTCCCTGGCCCAGCGCCTGGGCAAGCCGGAGGAGCTGCAGCGCTCGGAGTCGGGCGACATCGGCCTGCGCGTCTTCGTCGGCAAGCGCCAGGCGGTGGTCTCCTCCACCGACCGCTCGCCGGCCATGCTGAAGGAACTGGCGGAGCGCGCGGTCGCCATGGCGCGGCTGGTGCCGGAGGATCCCTTCGCCGGCATCGCCGATCCCGACCAGATCACGACGGAGTGGGCCGACCTCGACCTCTGCGACAGCGCCGAGCCGACCGCCGAGCAGCTGATCGCCCAGGCGGCGGCGATGGAGGAGGCGGCGCTGGCGGTGAAGGGCGTCACCAACTCCGACGGCGCCGACGCCTCCTGGAGCCGCTCCTCGGTCCTGCTGGCGGCCAGCAACGGCTTCACCGGCGGCTATTCGGTCAGCCGGCGCTCGCTGTCCGTCTCCGTCCTGGCCGGCAGCGGCACGGGCATGGAGCGCGACTACGACTACCACTCCACCGTCTATGCCGCCGACCTGGACGCGCCGGAGGAGATCGGCCGCCGCGCCGGCGAGCGCGCCATCGCCAAGCTGAACCCGAAGCGCGCCCAGACGAAGCAGATGCCGGTCATCTTCGACCCGCGCGTCTCCTCGGGGCTGCTGGGGCACCTGTCCGGCGCCATCAATGGCGGCGCCATCGCGCGCGGGACCAGCTTCCTCAAGGACCGGATGGGCCAGCGCATCTTCGCGGAGGGCATCCAGATCATCGACGACCCGTTCGTCCGCCGCGGCCTGCGCTCCAAGCCCTTCGACGCCGAGGGGGTGCTTGGGCAGCGCCGCGCCATCATCGACGACGGCGTGCTGACCACCTGGTTCCTTGATCTGCGCTCGGCCCGCCAGCTGGGACTGACCACCACCGGCCACGCCTCGCGCGGGACCGGCGGCCCGCCGGGCGCCTCGCCGACCAACCTGTATCTCGCCGCCGGCACGCTGTCGCCGCAGGAGCTGATGGCGGACATCGAGCTGGGCTTCTACGTCACCTCCCTGATGGGCCAGGGCGTGAACGGCGTCACCGGCGACTACAGCCGCGGCGCCGGCGGCTTCATGATCGAGAAGGGGCAGCTCACCTACCCGATCTCCGAGGTCACCATCGCCGGCAATCTGAAAGACATGTTCCTGAACCTGACCCCGGCCAGCGACCTGGAGTTCCGCCACGGCATCGACTGCCCGACCGTGCGGGTCGAGGGGATGACGCTGGCGGGGATGTGAGGGGGATCCGAGGGCCGCGTTGCCGGGGTGCGGCCTTCGACAGGCTCAGGCTGAGGGAGTTTGTGCTGCTCCCAAGCTCGGATGAAGGAACGGGAGTGCCTCGCGGACCCCATCCCTCATGCTGAGCCTGTCGAAGCACGCACAGCGTCAGAGCCTCTCAGGCCGAAAGCGGCGCCCTGCTTACCGCCGGCTCAGCTCCGACGGGTAGCCCACGTCGGCCTGGACGTGGCGGTAGGCGCTGTCGGGCGGGCCCTTGCGGCTGCCGTAGGAGCGGCTGTCGCGGGCGTCGCAGTCATTGTCGGGATGGGCCATGGCGCCCACCGTGCCGCCGACGGCGGCGCCCAGCAGCGCGCCGGCGATCTTCTCCCCGGCCTTGTCCGCGCCCGCCGCCAGCGCGCCGACAGTGCCCAGAACGCCGCCCACGGCCATGCCCGGGAACACGCCCGGCGCGCCCCAGGAGACGCAGCCCTCGCCGCCCAGCGCCACGCCGCGGCGCAGCACGACGTCGGGGTAGTCGTCATCCCGGTCCATCTGGCCACGCGCGCCGAGGATGATGGGCGGGTCGGCCACATCGGCGATGGGCTCGCCCGCCCAGGCGGGACTTGACGCGAGCAGGCACAGGGCGGCGAGGACGCGGCGCATGGGAACCTCCCGGGAAACGGCAGCGGGAAACCGGCCCCGCCGCCCCATTCTACACCTCAGCTGACGATCTTCCAGGCTCCGTCCGGCTGGCGGCAGGCGGTGCCGGTCACCTGCTCGTTGCGGCCGCCGACGGTCGCGCGGCTGGTGTATTCACGGCAGAACTGGCCCGGCGACGGCTCGTAGGTGCGGGTCGGCGTCACCTGGTAGCGGGCGCCGTTGTCCGGGTTGTTCCAGATGACCTGCTGGCCGGTGGGCGCGCGCTCCAACGTCTGCACGAAGCAGCCCTGGTCGGGGCCGGCCATGCCGCGGAACAGCGCGTTGCCGAGCGCCGCGCCGACCAGCACGCCGCCGATGGTGGCCGCCGTCTTGCCGCTGCCCGAGCCGATCTGCGAGCCGCCCAGCCCGCCGGCCACGGCGCCCAGCAGCGTGCCGAGATTGGCGCCGACCAGCCCGCGGTCGCAGCTGCCGCCCTCCAGACCCAGCGGCAGGCCGAAGAAGCCCTGGTAGGCCGGAGCCGGCGGCTGGATGACGTAGACGCGGTCGTCGCGGTCCTTGTGCTTATGCTTGTGCTTGTCCTTACCCTTCTCGCGGTAGCCGTGGGCCGGCGCCCAGGGCGGCGGGTCGGCCAGGGCGGGCGCCGTGTGGGTCAGGGTCAGGCAGCAGGCGGCCAGGGCGGCGGCGCGGGTGCGGATGAGCATGGGGATGGCCCCTCTTCTTGTACGGACTGCGAGCCGCAGTCTATGCCGCCGCGCCGCCCCTTTGGCGTGCTCTCTTTGGGGCTAGCCCCGTCCACTCAGCCGACGATCTTCCAGCTGCCGTCCGGCTGGCGGCAGGCGGTGCCGTAGGTCTCCTGCGGGCGGCCGCCGACCATGGCGGTGCTGCTGTACTCGCGGCAGAACTGGCCGGGCGAGGCCTGGTAGGTCTGCATCGGCGTGACCGAGTACTGCGTGCCCGAATTGGGGTTGTTCCACAGGATCGGCTGGCCGTCCGGCACGCTCTCCAGCGTGTTGGCGAACTGGCCCTGGTCATGGCCGTCCATGTTGCGGAACACCACCGACCCCAGCGCCATGCCAAGCACGAGGCCGCCGACGCCGAACAGCACCCGGTCGCGGTCGCGCTTGTCGCGGTAGCGGTCGCGGTAATAGTCGCGGTCGTGGCCGTACCAGGGGCGGTCCTTGTACCAGTGCACCGGCGGGCCGCGGTCGATCACCACCACGCGCCGGTCGGGCCGGTCGTAATAGTGGTGATGGTGGTGCTCGCGCTTGTGCTTGTGCTTGTGCTTCCAGCGCCGGTCGTCATCGTCGTCCCAGCCGCGATGGTGGCGGCCGCGGCGGTCATCATCGTCGGCGAAGGCCGGCCCGGTCGCGGTAAGGGCGGTGGTCAGGACCAGCGCGGCGGCGGCGATGCGGGTCTTCAGGCGGGCGGTCATGGGAGTGTGTCCCGGGTTGAGGAATGTCTCACACCGGAGTCAACGCCCCGATCGCGGCCGGATTTGGGCAGAGGCTGGGCAAATTCGGGCGATGCCCTGATGGTCACATGAAGCTGTACGGGTCGATGTCGACCTGGACCCGCACCGTGCCCGGCACCTCCACCCGCCCCAGCCAGTCATAGAGCAGCGGCTGCAGCGCGACGTTGCGCGGCGTCTTCATCAGCAGGCGGCGGCGATGGCGGCCGCGCAGCAGGGCCAGCGGCGCCGGCGCCGGGCCCAGCACCTGCACCCCCTCCGGATCGCGCGGCGCCTGGCGGGCGAGGCGCAGCGCCACCTGGTCGACCAGCCGCTCATCCTCGCCCGAGACGATCAGCGCGGCGAGGCGGCCGAAGGGCGGCATCTCCATGATGCGGCGCTGCTCCGCCTCCGCCTCGAGGAAGGCGTCGCGGTCATGGGACTTCAGCGCCTGCATGACCGGGTGCTCCGGCAGGTGGGTCTGCAGCAGCACGCGGCCCGGCCGGCTCTCGCGCCCGGCCCGGCCCGCCACTTGGTGCAGCAGCTGGAAGGTGCGCTCGCCCGCCCGCAGGTCGCCGCCGCCGAGGCCGAGATCCGCGTCCACCACGCCGACCAGCGTCAGCATCGGGAAATGGTGGCCCTTGGCCATGACCTGGGTGCCGATCAGCAGGTCGATCCGGTGCGCCCGCACCGCGTCGATCGCCTCCTCGATGGCGCGGGGCCCGAACAGCGTGTCGCTGGTCATCAGCAGGGTACGGGCGTCGGGAAACAGCTCCGCCACCTCCTCCGCCACCCGCTCCACCCCCGGGCCGCAGGGGCGGAAGGAGCCCTCGGTGCCGCAATTCGGGCATTCGTCCGGCAGGCGCGAGGCGTAGCCGCAATGGTGGCACTGCAGCCGCCTCGTCAGCCGGTGCTCCACCAGCCAGGCGGTGCAGTTCGGGCACTGCACCCGGAAGCCGCAGGCGTTGCACAGCGTCAGCGGCGCGTAGCCCCGGCGGTTGAGGAACAGCATCGCCTGCTCGCCCGCCTCCAGCGTCTCCTTCAGCGCCGCGCGCAGGATGGGCGAGAGCCAGTGGTTGCGCGGCGGCGCCGCCTCGGGCCGGCGCAAATCGATGAGCCTCACCTCGGGCATCTCGGCGCCGGCATGCCGGGTCGGCAGATCGATGCGGCCGTAGCGCCCGGTCTCGGCGTTGACCAGCGTCTCCAGCGAGGGCGTGGCGCTGACCAGCACGATCGGGATGCCGCCGAGATAGGCCCGCGCCACCGCCATGTCGCGGGCATGGTAGATGACGCCCTCCTCCTGCTTGAAGGCGCTCTCATGCTCCTCGTCCACGACGATGAGGCCGAGATCGGCATAGGGCAGGAACAGGGCCGAGCGGGCGCCGACCACCACCCGCGCCTCGCCGGTGGACACCGCCCGCCAGGCGGCCCGGCGGGTGGAGCCCTTGAGGTCGGAGTGCCACTCGACGGGCCGGGCGCCGAAGCGCCGCTCGAACCGGTCCAGCCACTGGCTGGACAGCGCGATCTCCGGCAGCAGCACCAGCGCCTGCCGGCCCCGGCGCAGGCATTCCGCCACCGCCTCGAAATAGACCTCGGTCTTGCCCGAGCCGGTGACGCCGTCCAGCAGCGTGGCCGAGTACGCCTCCGCCGCCACCTTGTCGCGCAGCATGGCGGCGCCGATGTCCTGGTCGGGGGAGAAGGTGGGGCCCGGCCGGTGCGCGTCCGGCATCTCCGGTGGCGCCACCGGGCGGATCGGCACCGGCAGCAGCGCGCCGGCATCAGCCATGGCGCGGACCACCGTGGGGGTGCAGCCCGCCTCCTCCGCCAGCTCGGCCGCCGTGCGCGGCGGGCCGTCCGGATCGGCCATGATCTCCAGGATGCGCTTGCGCGCCGCCGTCAGCTTGAAGCCCTCGGGCAGGCCGGGCGCCCTGGTGTAGCCGACGGAGAGCCGGGGCTCCTCCAGCGCCGCCGAGACGCTGACGGCCATGCGCAGCACGGCGCCGGTGGGGCTCATCGTGTACTGCGCCACCCAGTCGACGAAGCGGCGCGACACCTCCGGCATGGGCGGCAGGTCGAAGCGGCGGGCGACCGGCTTCAGCTTCGCCTCAGCCACCTCGCCGCCGCCCTCGCCCCAGACCACGCCGAACAGCCGGCGCGGCCCGAACGGCACCTCGACATAGTCGCCATGGCCCAGGCCGAGCTCGTCCGGCGCCTTGTAGTCGTACGCCTCCGCCAGCGGCAGGGGCAGCAGCACCCGCACCCGCCGCGCCGGGGCGGGCGGGGTCTCGGCTTCCAGCTTGAACTCCGGACTGTCGGGCACGCGCCGCCTCTTGGATCGGATCGCCAAGGTGTTAGCAGAGAGCAGATGGTGGGGGAACGCCGCTGCATGTCCAAATGCTCTGCCCGCCCGTAGGTCGCATGGAGCGGAGCGCAATGCGACATGCTCCGCCCCGGGTGTCGCATTACGCCTGCGGCTCCATGCGACCTACGGGTGCTGCATCGACCGCAACTCGCTGCAACCCCTGGGCCTCGGCCTGCGCCGGGGTGACGAGAAGATGGGGCACACAGGCGGCCTGAGCACCCCTCCCCCTTCCATCCCGCTGTGGCTCCCGGGCGTCCGCTCCGCTATGGTGCGCGCCGACCGGGCCCGGGCCCGCCGCACCAGACAGCCGAGAGCGACCGCCATGAAGTTCTTCGTCGACACCGCCGACATCAACGAGATCCGCGACTTGGCCGAGACGGGCCTGCTGGACGGCGTGACCACCAACCCGTCGCTGGTCGCCAAGACCGGCCGCAACTTCCTGGACCTGGTGGCGGAGATCTGCGACGTCGTCTCCGGCCCGGTGAGCGCCGAGGTGGCCGCCACCGACTTCGAGACCATGATGAAGGAGGCGCGGCACATCGCCCAGATCGCCGACAACGTCGCGGTCAAGGTGCCGCTGACCCAGGCCGGGCTGAAGGTCTGCCGCAACCTCGCCAATGACGGCGTCATGGTCAATGTGACGCTCTGCTTCTCCGCCGCCCAGGCCATCCTGGCCGCCAAGGCCGGCGCCGCCTTCGTCTCGCCCTTCGTCGGCCGGCTGGACGACATCGGCCAGAACGGCCTCGAGCTGATCGGCGAGATCTGCCAGATCTACAGCATGTATCCGGAGTTCACGACCGAGGTGCTGGTCGCCTCGGTGCGCAACCCGATCCACATCACCGAGTCGGCCAAGATGGGCGCCCATGTCGCCACCATGCCGCCCTCGGTGATCCGCCAGCTGTTCAGCCACCCGCTGACCGACAAGGGCCTGTCCCAGTTCGTTGCCGACTGGGCCAAGACCGGGCAGACTATCCTGGACCAGCCGATTCCGAAGAAGGCCGGCTGAGGACATCCCGACGGCGCTCGGGAAGCGTTACCGTCCCGTCGGGAATTGGCAGCGAGCAGGGAGCAAGCGTAGATGGGCCGGGAAACCCCCCATGCGGCCACGGGCGACGCCCTCACGGCGGAGGACGTGGCCGCCTACCTCCGGGACAACCCGGACTTCCTGCTGCACCAGCCCGACCTGGCCTCGCACCTGACGCCGCCCAAGGCGGAGCTGGGCGACGGGGTCGTGGACCTGCAGGGCTTCATGCTGCAGAAGCTGCGCGGCGAGGTCGGCCGCCTGTCGGAGCAGCAGCGCGACCTGATCGCCAACGCCCGCGCCAACCTGAACAACCAGAACCGCATCCATGCCGCGGTGCTGTTCCTGATGGACTGCCGCAGCTTCGAGCATCTGATCCAGACCATCACCACCGACCTCGCGGTGCTGCTCGATCTGGACGTGGCCTGCCTGGCGGTGGAGGCCGGCACCGGCGAGATCCCCCACGCCCACCACCGCAGCGGCGTGCGGGTGCTGGAGCCCGGCACGGTCGGGCGCTGGATGGGCAAGCGCGACGTGCTGCTGCGCCCCGACATCCAGGGCATGGCGGAGATCTACGGGCCGGCGGCGCCGCTGGTGCGCTCCGAGGCCTTGGTGAAGCTGCGCATCGGCGGCGAGGCGCCCACGGGCATCCTGGCCTTCGGCTCGCGCGAGCCGGAGATGTTCCATCCCGGACAGGCGACGGAGCTGCTCTGCTTCCTGTCGCGGGTGGTCGAGCGCTGCATCCGCAGCCGCCTCGACCTGCCGGCCTGAGGCGCGATGGCGTCCCTGGGCTTCTCCTGCGCGCCCGACGTCCAGGCGGCACTGGAGGACTGGCAGCGCTGGCTGGTCTCGGAGAAGACCGCCAGCGACCACACGCTGCGCGCCTACCGCCAGGACGTGGCGGGCTTCCTGACCTTCCTCACCGAGCATCGCGGCCGGCCGCCCTCGATGAACGAGCTGGGCGGCGCGGCGCTGGCCGATTTCCGCGCCTGGCTCGCCAGCCGGGCGGGCGACGGGGCGGGTGCGGCGACCCGGGCGCGCGGCGTCTCGGGCGTGCGCAACTTCTTCCGCTGGCTGGACCGGTCGGGCCGGCTGCACAACGCCGCCATCGGCATCCTGGCCAGCCCCAAGGCGCGCCGGCCGGTGCCGCGCCCGCTCACCGTGACCGACGCCTCGGCCCTGCTGGAGGAGGCGGAGGCGCTGCCGGACGAGCCCTGGATCGGCCTGCGCGACCGGGCGCTGTTCACCCTGCTCTGGGGCTGCGGCCTGCGCATCGACGAGGCGCTGAAGCTGAACCGTCGGGAGGCGCCGCTCGCCTCCGACACGCTCCGCGTCACCGGCAAGGGCAGCAAGCAGCGCGACGTGCCGGTGCTGCCGGCCGTGCGCGAGGCGCTGGCGGCCTATCTCCAGGCCTGTCCCTTCGGCCTGTCGCCCGACGACCCGCTGTTCGTGGGCTCCAAGGGCGGGCGGCTGAACGGCAATGTCGCGCGCAAGCAGATGCAGCGGCTGCGCGGCCTGCTGGGCCTGCCCGACACGGCGACGCCGCACGCGCTGCGCCACAGCTTCGCCACCCATCTGCTGGGCGGCGGGGCCGACCTGCGCGCCATCCAGGACCTGCTGGGCCATGCCAGCCTGTCCACCACCCAGCGCTACACGGATGTCGACGCCGAGCAGCTGCTGAGCGTCTACGAGAACGCCCACCCCAGGGCGAGGCGGTGAGCCGATGCTGACCCTCTACTCCCTCAGATCCGGCTGCCTGGCGCCGCGCGAGGTGGTCTGCCCGGTGGAGGCCGCCGATCCCGAGGCCGACTGGTCGGACATCGTCTGGATCGACATGCTGCGCCCGACCCAGGAGGAGGAGGATCTGGTCGAGGCGAAGCTGCGGCTGGACATCCCGACCCGGGACGAGATGAAGGACATCGAGGCCTCCTCCCGCCTCTACGAGGAGAAGGGCGTCCTCTACATGACGGCCGTGCTGGTCGCCAACGCGCTGGAGGAGGACCCGCAGGCCGAGCCGGTGACCTTCGTCCTGTCCGACCGGCACCTGGTCACGGTCCGCTACACCGAGCCCAAGGCCTTCCCGCTCTACGTCGCCTCCTGCGTGCGCCAGCCGGTGCGTGGGCAGGATGCGCGGCTGGTGCTGCTGGGGCTGCTGCAGGCCATCGTCGAGCGCGCGGCGGAGGTGCTGGAGCGCGTCGGCGCCGACCTCGACCTGCTGTCGCGCCGGGTCTTCCGCCGCAACGCGCACCGCCGCAAGGACCGGCCGCGCGCCGACCTGCAGCTGGTGGTGGAGCGGCTGGGCGCCAACCACGATCTGACCTTCAAGGTGCGCGAGACGCTGCTGAGCCTGCAGCGGCTGGTGGGCTTCCTGGGCCAGCATCTGGAGGGCGGCGCCTACGTCATGCCGCTGGGCACGCTGCGCCACGACCTCGCCTCCCTGTCGGAGCATGACGAGGTGCTGTCGGCCAAGGTAGACTTCATGCTCGACGCCACCATGGGGCTGATCAACATCGAGCAGAACGGCATCATCAAGATCTTCTCGGTCGTCTCGGTCATCTTCATGCCGCCGACCCTGGTCGCCAGCATCTACGGCATGAACTTCGAGTGGATGCCCGAGTTGCAATGGCCCTGGGGCTATCCGATGGCGCTCTGCATGATGCTGGCGGCGGCGATCCTGCCCTACCTGTACTTCAAGTTCCGCAAGTGGCTGTGACAAGCGGCCTCTATCCGCGCGAATAGGTTGGACTGCTACAATCGATAGGGCAGAGTCCCGCTCCGACAATCCGGAGACGGGGGACAGATCATGCCACGCACCTATCAACAGCCGGGCCTCACCTTGGCGCAGGGAGCCGCCCAGTCCGCGCTGGTGAAGGCGCTTCAGGCCGATCTGCGGGTGCTGGGTTACCTGCGCGGTGGGGTCGACGGGGCCTTCGGGCCGGGCACCGCCCAGGCCGTGCAGGCGCTGCAATACGACCTGATGAACAATGGCGGCGCCTCCTCCAGCGGTGACGGCAGCGCGCCGGTGGCGCCCAAATCCTACAACAAGGGCCGGGTGACGGCGGTGACCGGCGCGATGGACCAGAATCTCGCCGCCTGCCTCGACGACATGATGTCGGACGCTTCCTTCGCCAAGCTGCCCAGCGCCCCCGATCCGCGGACCGCCAACGCCCAGGCGCTGCAGGCGGTGGCATCCTGCGACAGCAAGGTCGCCCCGGCGGCCTTCGTCCTGGCCATCACCAAGCAGGAGAGCGGCTGGGCGCATTACCGCGTGCCCTCCGGCCCCAACGATTCCGACAGCTGCGTCACGGTCGGGCTGGACCGCAACAACGCCGCCGCGCCCTACGCCGTCACCTCGCGCGGCTACGGGCTGGGCCAGTACACGCTGTTCCACCACCCGCCGACGGCGGCCGAGATGGCGAAGTTCATCGCCGACCCCGTCGGCAACGTGGCGATGGTGTTCACCCTGCTGGAGGCCAAGCTGGAGAGCCACGTCATCGGCCCCGGCGACACCGCCGACGACCGCATGGCGGAGTTCCCCGGCAAGGCGCCGCTGCGGCTGTGCAAGTACCCCTCGTCCGACCCGCGCTACTTCAACGACTGCCAAGCCTGCGCCCAGGCCGCCGGCACGGTCTCCATCCGGCCGGGGCGGCCAGTCTTCTCCGGCGCCGCGCTCACCTGGGCGACGACGCAGTACTACTCGACCGCCAGCTATGACGGCGTGCCGGACCGCGCCAAGTTCCCCTGCGACTGGCCCTACGCCGTGCGCCGCTACAATGGCGGCGGCATCAACAGCTACCACTACCAGGCCCGGGTGCTGACCAACCTGCTGACGGTGCCGGCGCCGGCACCGGTGGCGTAAGGCGGCGGGTCACACGACCGACGCGACCTCCTGGAACGCCGGCCTTTCCGACAGGCGTTCCAGGTAGCGCGCGATCTCCGGCGGCACCGGCTTCTCGAAGGGCGTCTTCAGCCAGCGGTTCACCGACAGGCCGATCACCACGTCGGCCAGGGTGAAGCCGTCGCCCGCGATATACGCGCCGGTGCGCGCCAGCTGGCCGGCGACGGTATCGATCGTCCGGTTCCACTGCGCGATGCCCGCGGCCAGGAGAGCCGGGTCCTGATGGTCGGGGCTGTGGCGGACCAGCGCGGAGAAGGCGTAGCGCCAGGCATTGTTGAAGTCGCTGGCCTGCCAGTCCATCCACATCTCCACCCGAGCCCGCTCCGCCGGCGCCCCCGGCAGCAGGTCGGCGCGGCCGTGGCTGGCGGCGAGGTAGCGGCAGATGGCGTTGGACTCCCACAGCACGACGTCGCCATCGACCAGCACCGGCACCATGGCATGGGGGTTCAGCGCCAGGAATTCGGGCTCGGCGGTGGAGCGGAAGCCGCTGCCCCAATCCTCCTGGACGAGGCGCGCGCCAACCTCCAGCGCGGTCCAGAGGACCTTGCGGACGTTGATCGATGAACGCTTGCCGAGCAGCCTGGCCATGGAAACCTCCGTGATGTGAAAAGGAAAAGGGCGGGCCCTCGCGGACCCGCCCCTCCCCCACTTTCAGCCGGTGAAGGCGGTCAGATGTGCAGCGCGCGCCCGTCCACCGCCAGGGCCGCTTCCTTGATGGCCTCGGTCAGGGTCGGGTGGGCGTGGCTGGTGCGGGCGATGTCCTCGGCCGAGGCGCCGAATTCGATGGCCAGCGCCAGCTCCTCGATCATGTCGCCGGCGTTGGCGCCGATGATGTGGGCGCCCAGCACCTTGTCGGTCTTGGCGTCGGCGAGGATCTTCACGAAGCCGTCGGTGGCCTGCAGGGCGCGGGCGCGGCCGTTGGCGGTGAAGGGGAACTTGCCGACCTTGTAGGCGACGCCCTGGGCCTTCAGCTGCTCCTCGGTCAGGCCGACGGCGGCGACCTCGGGCCAGGTGTAGACCACGCCGGGGATGGCGTCGTAGTTGATGTGACCCGACTGGCCGGCCATCACCTCGGCCGCGACCACGCCCTCCTCCTCGGCCTTGTGGGCCAGCATCGGGCCGGCGATGACGTCGCCGATCGCCCAGATGCCCGGGACGTTGGTGCGGAAATGATGGTCGGTCCTGACGCGGCGGCGCTCGTCCAGCTCAACGCCCACGGCCTCCAGGCCCAGCCCCTCGGTATAGGGGCGGCGGCCGATGGCGACCAGCACCACGTCGGCCTCGGCCGTCTCGTCCGCACCGCCGGCGGCCGGCTGCATGGCGAGCTTCACCGTCGGGCCCGACGTGTCGGCACCGGTCACCTTGGTGCCCAGCTTGAACTTCAGCCCCTGCTTGGTGAGGATGCGCTGCATCTGCTTGGACAGCTCGTTGTCCATGCCGGGCAGGATGCGGTCCAGATACTCCACGACCGTCACTTCCGAGCCCAGGCGCGCCCAGACCGAGCCCAGCTCCAGCCCGATCACGCCGCCGCCGATCACCACCAGCTTGCCCGGGACCGTCTCGAGGTCCAGGGCGCCGGTCGAGGAGACGATGCGCTTCTCGTCGATGGCGATGCCGGGCAGCGGCATCACGTCGGAGCCGGTGGCGATCAGGATGTTCTTCGTCGTGACGGTCTCGGTGGAGCCGTCCTCCCTGGTCACCGTCACCTGGCCCGGCGCGGCGATCGAGCCCTTGCCGTGGAAGCGCGTGACCTTGTTCTTCTTGAACAGGAACTCGACGCCGCCGGTGTTGGAGTTAACGACGGTGTCCTTGTGCTTCATCATGGCCGGAAGGTCGAGCTCGACGCCCGAGACCTTCACCCCGAAGGAGGCCAGCGAGTGACGCGCCTCCTCGTACTTCTCGCTGGCGGTCAGAAGCGCCTTGGACGGGATGCAGCCGATGTTCAGGCAGGTGCCGCCCAGGGTCTTGCGCATCTCCACGCAGGCGGTGCGCATGCCCAGCTGGGCCGCGCGGATGGCCGCGACATAGCCGCCGGGGCCGCTGCCGATGACGACGAGGTCGAATTGGGTGTCCGCCATGGGAAGGTCAGTCCTTGAATATGGGGTGGGCCCTTGCAAACCGGCGCCTTTATGGCAAGCCGCGCCAGCGCTGGCAACCGGTCGCGGCACGCCCCAGCCCTTCCCCAGGCGCGGAGCCGGTTCGGCCGGGTCATACGGCGAAAAGCATAGGAGCAGAGCAGCCCTGGCGCCCTTCGAAATAATGGCGCTTTAATCTCCCGTGAACACAATGTTAGCTACATCGAAAATTCGGGTGGCAAAGGAAAGCCCCCGGCGAGAACACGTGAAATTTCAGGGCAGGACGGGAGAAACAAGATGTCCGATGCCGCGACCAGGCTGGAAGGGGCGCGCGAGGGCGCCATCACCGAGATCGCGCGCGACGTGGGCAGCCTCGGGGTCGAGATTGCCGACGTGACGGGCCATGTCGAGGATGTGAGCGCCCGCGTCGCCGAGCAGTCCCGCATCTGCGAGGAGCTGCGGCGCGAGGCCCGGGGCGTCACCGAGGGCAACCGGCGGGTGGTGGCGGCGGCCAAGACCGCCCGCACCGTCTCCGCCCGCGCCCGCGGCGAGGTGGAGAGCAGCCGCGACCAGGTGGAGCGGGCGCTCGGCGACATCCGCGGCCTGACCGAGACGGTCGCCGCCATCGAGAGCCGCCTGTCCGGCCTGCAGGACGCGCTGGCCCGCGTCGGCAAGGTCGCGCACGAGATCAGCGCCATCGCCAAGCAGACCAACCTGCTGGCGCTGAACGCCACCATCGAGGCGGCCCGGGCCGGCGAGGCCGGGCGCGGCTTCGCCGTGGTCGCGACCGAGGTGAAGGCGCTCGCCAACAAGACCGCCGAGGCGACGGCCGACATCGACGCCACGCTGAAGGACCTGACCGAGCAGGCGCGCCAGCTCATCGCCCAGGGCGCCGCCGGCATGGCGAAGGCCACCGCCGTGCGCGAGGACACCAACCGCATCGGCGAGGTCATGCGCACCGTCGCCGGCGCCATGGCCGAGGTCGACCGCGAGGGCGAGGCCATCGACCGCGCCGCCACCGAGATCGGCGACAGCATCGGCAGCGTCGACGCCCGCATCGAGAACCTGGCGGGCGGCCTGTCGCAGTCCAGCGGCAGCCTGACCCAGGCCAAGGACCGGCTGGCCAGCCTGCTGGGCGCCAGCGAACGGCTGATCGGCGCCACCGCCGGCCTGGGGGTGGAGACCGACGACGCCCCCTACATCCGCGCGGCGCAGAAGGTCGCGGCCGAGATCGCCCAGGCCTTCGAGCAGGCCCTGGCCGCCGGCACCGTCACCGAGGCCGACCTGTTCGACGAGTCCTACCGGCCCGTCCCGGGCAGCAACCCGCAGCAGGTGACGACCCGCTTCACGGCGCTGACCGACCGGCTGCTGCCCGAGCTGCAGGAGCCGGTGCTGGCGCTGTCGAACCGGGTGGTGTTCTGCGCGGCGGTGGACCGCAACGGCTATCTGCCGACGCATAACCGCAAGTTCAGCCAGCCGCAGGGCGACGATCCCGTCTGGAACGCCGCCAACTGCCGCAACCGCCGCATCTTCAACGACCGCGTCGGGCTGGCCGCCGGGCGCAACCTGCGACCGTTCCTGCTGCAGGCCTACCGGCGCGACATGGGCGGCGGGCAGTTCGCCCTGATGAAGGACGTCTCCGCCCCGGTCACGGTGCGCGGCCGCCATTGGGGCGGCGTGCGCATCGCCTTCAAGGTCTGAGCACAGATACCGCACCCGTAGGTCGCATGGAGGCGGAGCCGCAATGCGACACCCCGCCCGGGGCATGTCGCATTGCGCTGCGCTCCATGCGACCTACGGGATACCGCTACTCCGCCGCCGGCGCCTTTTCCCGGGCCTCGGCGGACGGCGTGGATAGCCGCTCCAGCGCGCCCGCCAGGTAGCGGTCGAACAGCAGCACGGCCGGGCCGATGTCGGCGAGGCCGCGCTGATCGGTGGCGCGCTCCAGCCGGCGTCCCTCCTCCGCCGCCTCGGTCAGCCCGACTACGTCCAGGGCGCCCGCCAGCCGGTGGGCGACCTCGCCGACGCGGCGGCGCGCCCGCTTGCTCCAGGCGTCGGCCAGCTCGGCGCGCCCCTCCCGCACCGCCTTCAGCGCCTGCAGCCGCATCATCTCGGCGATGTCCTCGCCCAGGTCGCGGCGCAGGCTCTCCAGCCGCGTCGGTTCGGCGTCCACGGCGGCGGGCCCCTCGCCGTCGGGCGCGATGTGGGCGGCCAGCAGGCGCAGCAGCACCGGCAGCTTGATCGGCTTGGAGGCGAACCCGTCCATGCCGGCCTCGGTGCACTTCGCCATGGTCTCCGGCATGACGTTGGCGGTGAGCGCGATGACGGGCAGCCCGGATTGGGGTCCGGGCAGCGCGCGGATGCGCCGGGTCGTCTCGAACCCGTCCATCTCGGGCAGGCCGATGTCCATCAGCACCGCCTCGACGCCGGTGGTTCCCAGAAGGTCCAGCGCCTCCTGCCCGGTCGCCGCCGAGACGATGGTGAAGCCGTGCCGCTCCAGCAGATTGACGGCGACGAAGCGGTTGATGGCCTCGTCCTCCACCAGCAGCAGCACCGGACGGCGGGTCCAGGTCGGCAGCGCGTCGGCCGGGTCCTGAACCGGGGCGGGCGCCGCGACCGGTTCCAGCGGCAGCTCGACAGTGAAGGTGCAGCCGCGGCCCAGCATGCTGGACACGCCGATGGTGCCGCCCATGGCGTCGACCAGGCGCTTGCAGATGGCGAGGCCCAGCCCGGCGCCGCCGTAGCGCCGGCCGATGGAGCCGTCCGCCTGCTGGAACGCGTCGAAGATGGTGGACTGCCGGTCGGGCGGGATGCCGATGCCGCTATCGATGACGCTGAGCCGCACCCGCGCCCGGCCGTCCGCCTCCTCTCCCACCTTGGCGGCGGTGACGGTGACGCCGCCGACCTGGGTGAACTTCACGGCGTTGCCGACCAGGTTCAGCAGGATCTGGCGCAGCCGTGCCGGGTCGCCGCGGACATGCGCCGGCACCCCGGGCCCGACGGCCAGAGCGATCGCCAGACCCTTCTCGGCGGCCTTGGGCGTCATGACCTCCACCACGTCCTGCAGCCGCTCCTTCAGGTCGAAGCCGATCGATTGCAGGGAGAGGTGACCCGCCTCGATCCGGGTGATGTCCAGGATGTCGTCCAGCAGGGCCACCAGCGACTCGCCGGCCTTGCCGATGACGCCGACCGTCTGCTTCTGGCGGGCGTCCAGCGGCGTGGCGCCCAGGATCTCGATGCCGCCGAGGATGGCGTTGGCCGGAGTGCGGATCTCGTGGCTGACGGTCGCCAGGAACTCCGCCTTGGCGCGGGCGGCGACCTCGGCCTGCTCCACCGACCGCTCCAGCAGCGCCGCCTGCTGCCGCAGCTCCGCCACCAGCCCCTCGTTGCGCAGCTGCAGCCGGTAGGAGGCGTCGTAGGCCCGGCCGATGCCGCGGGCCAGCAGGGCGATCACCAGCGCCAGCAGCAGCACGGTGCCGCCGCCGGCGATGCCGAACTCGCCCCCTTCGGACAAGGCCCGCCAGGCCGCCAGCGGCATGCAGGGCATCAGCGAGAGATAATAGGCCGGCAGATAGTGCGACAGCGTCGCCGCCGAGGCGGTGCCCATGACGCTGACGATCAGCAGCAGCAGCGCCTGCAGCGCGATGTTGCCGGGAACCCAGAGCGCCAGGGCGGCATAGCCCCAGATGATGCCGGCGGCCGCGGCGCCGACGCAGGCCCGGCGGCGCAGGGACGCCAGGTCGTTGGCACCGGGCTGGAAGGACCGGAGCTGGACCAGCCGGATCGCCGAGACCAGCAGGATGCCGGCCAGGAACGGGACAACGCGCAGCGGCCCGGCCGCCTGCCACACGGTGGCGGCCAGGATCAGGCCGGCGAGCACGTTGCCGGCCAGCACGCCCGGCAGGCTGCGGTGATAGCCTTCCAGGCGCATGCGCAGGAGCGCGCATGCCGCGTCGTCCCCTCCCCGCCTGTCTTCCGCCAAAGCCACCAATTCCACCGGAACCGCCTGCCCTCTCGCGGCCGCATACTACCAGCACCGCCGCGAAAGCGCATCGGGGCGGGAAAATCGGCGGCGAGTTGCGCGTGAACAAAAAAGGGGCCCCGCGAGGGGCCCCTTCCACCAGGTCGGCGCGGAGCCGCCGGCTCAGACCTCGAGCAGGATGCGCTCGGGGTTCTCCAGGCAATCCTTCACCCGCACCAGGAAGGTCACCGCCTCGCGGCCGTCGATGATGCGGTGGTCGTAGGAGAGCGCCAGGTACATCATCGGGCGGATTTCGATCTTGCCGCCGACGACCATCGGGCGGTCCTGGATCTTGTGCATGCCCAGGATGCCGGACTGCGGCGTGTTCAGGATCGGCGTCGACATCAGCGAGCCGTACACGCCGCCGTTGGAGATGGTGAAGGTGCCACCCTGCAGATCCTCGATGGCGAGCTTGCCGTCGCGGGCCTTCTTGCCCAGGTCGGCGATGCCCTTCTCGATGCCGGCGAAGCTGAGCGTGTCGGCGTCGCGCAGGACCGGAACCACCAGACCCTGCGGCGTGCCGACGGCGACACCGATGTCGTAGTAGTTCTTGTAGACGATGTCGGTGCCGTCGATCTCGGCGTTCACCGCCGGGATCTCCTTCAGCGCGACCAGGCACGCCTTCACGAAGAAGGACATGAAGCCGAGCTTGGCGCCGTGGCGCTTCTCGAACTGGTCCTTCAGCTCGTTGCGCACGCGCATCAGGTTGGTCATGTCCACCTCGTTGAAGGTGGTGAGCATGGCCGCGGTGTTCTGCGCCTCCTTCAGGCGCTCGGCGATGCGCTGGCGGAGCCGCGTCATGCGGACCCGCTCCTCGCGGTCGGCGCGGGCACGCGGGCCGGAGGGCTGGGCCGGCTTGGCGGCGGGCGCCGGAGCGGCGGCGGGGGCGGCCGGGCGGGGCTGCTCGAGATGCTGGATCACGTCGCCCTTGGTGACGCGGCCGTCCTTGCCGGTGCCGGCGATGGCGGAGGTGTCGACCTTGTTGTCCTCCGCCATCTTGCGGGCGGCGGGCATCACCTGGCCGCCCGTGGCGGCGGGAGCGGCGGCGGCCGGAGCCTGGGCAGCGGCCGGAGCCGGGGCGGCCGCGGCGGGCTTCGCGGCGGCGGCGGCACCGCCCTCGGCGACCACGCCCAGCAGCGCGGCGACGCCGACCGTGACGCCGTCGGCGGCGACGATCTCGGACAGGACGCCGGCAGCCGGGGCCGGCACCTCCAGCGTGACCTTGTCCGTCTCAAGCTCCACCAGCGGCTCGTCGGCCTGCACGGTGTCGCCGACCTTCTTCAGCCACCGCGCGACGGTCGCTTCCGTGACCGACTCGCCGAGGGTGGGGACCGTGATGTTCGTCGCCATGTCCGGATTACCTTATGGTTCGTTCCTGGGCGGGGCGCCCTTGGAAATCCTGGGCGCCCCTTGGTTTCTTCAAGCGGTCAGCCGACCGTCAGCGCCTCGTCCAGAAGCTTCGCCTGCTCCTGGTTGTGGCGCTTCAGCAGGCCGGTGGCGGGGGCGGCGGCCTCGGCGCGGCCGGCGTATTTCGGCCGGCCGGCCTTGTGGCCCAGCTCCGTCAGCACGGCCTCGACGCGGCGGTCGACGAAGAACCAGGCACCCATGTTGGCGGGCTCCTCCTGGCACCAGACGACGTCGGCGTTCGGGTACTTGGCCAGCTCCTGCGCCAGCGCCTTGGCCGGGAACGGGTAGAGCTGCTCCAGCCGGATGATGGCGATGTCGTTGACGCCCCGGGCCTCGCGCTCGGCGAACAGGTCGTAATAGACCTTGCCGGTGCAGAGCACGACGCGGCGGATCTTCTCGGGGGCCGCCAGCTGCACATCCTCGTACAGCACGCGGTGGAAGGTCTGGCCGTTGGTGAACATGTCCAGCGGGCTGACGCACTGCTTGTGACGCAGCAGCGACTTCGGCGTGAAGACGACCAGCGGCTTGCGGAAGTCGCGGCGGACCTGCCGGCGCAGCACATGGTAGTAGTTGGCCGGCGTCGTGCAGTTCACGATCTGCCAGTTGTCCTCGCCGGACTGCTGCAGGAAGCGCTCGATGCGGGCCGAGCTGTGCTCGGGGCCCTGGCCCTCGAAGCCGTGCGGCAGCAGCATCACCAGGCCGGACATGCGCAGCCACTTGGACTCGCCCGAGCTGATGAACTGGTCGATGACGACCTGGGCGCCGTTCACGAAGTCGCCGAACTGCGCCTCCCACAGCACCAGCGCGTGCGGCTCGGCCAGGCTGAAGCCGTACTCGAAGCCCAGCACGCCGGCCTCGGACAGCGGGCTGTCGATGACCTCGTAGTTGGCCTGGCCCGGGCGGATGTGGTTCAGCGGGATGTACTTCTCCTCCGTGCTCTGGTCCACCAGGACCGAGTGGCGGTGGGAGAAGGTGCCGCGGCCGACATCCTGGCCCGACAGGCGGACCGGCGTGCCCTCGCACAGCAGCGTGCCGAAGGCCAGCGCCTCGGCGGTCGCCCAGTCGATGCCCTGGCCGGTCTCGAACATCTCCTGCTTGGCCTTGAGCTGGCGGACGATCTTCGGGTTGACGTCCACGCCCTCCGGCACGCGGGAGATGGCGCGGCCGACCTCCTTCAGCAGGTCCACCGGCGCCGCGGTCTGGCCCCGGCGCTCCTCGCCCGTGGCGGCGGCGAGGCCCTGCCACTTGCCCTCCAGCCAGTCGGCCTTGTTGGGCTTGTAGGCGTTGCCGGCCTCGAACTCGCCCTCCAGGTACTGCTGGAACTCGGCGGCGATGCGGTCGGCCTCGGCCTGGTCCAGCACGCCCTCGGCGACCAGCTGGCGGGCGTACAGCTCGCGCGTCGTCGCCTGGTTGCGGATGGCCTTGTACATCAGCGGCTGGGTGAACGCCGGCTCGTCGCCCTCGTTGTGGCCCTGGCGGCGGTAGCAGACCAGGTCGATCACCACGTCCTTCAGGAACTTCTGCCGGAACTCGATGGCGATGCGGGCGACATGGACCACGGCCTCGGGGTCGTCGCCGTTGACGTGGAAGATCGGCGCCTGGATCGACTTGGCGACCTCGGTCGGGTACGGGCCCGAGCGGCCGTACTGGGGCGAGGTGGTGAAGCCGATCTGGTTGTTGATGATGAAGTGGACGACGCCGCCCGTGCGGTAGCCCTTCAGCTCAGACAGCAGCAGCGTCTCGGGCACCAGGCCCTGGCCGGCGAAGGCGGCGTCGCCGTGCAGCAGCACGCCCATCACCTCCAGCCGCGACTCGTCGGACGGCGGGGTGGTGGAGCGCTGGCACTGCTTGGCGCGCACGCGGCCGCAGACGACCGGGTTGACGACTTCCAGGTGCGAGGGGTTCGGGCTCAGCGACAGGTGAATGGTGTTGCCGTCGAAGTCGCGGTCGCTGCTGGTGCCCAGATGGTACTTCACGTCGCCGGAGCCCTGGACGTCCTCGGGGTTGGCCGAGTTGCCCTGGAACTCCGAGAAGATGGCGCGGAACGGCTTGCCCATGACGTTGGACAGCACGTTCAGCCGGCCGCGGTGGGCCATGCCCAGCACGATCTCCTTCAGGCCCAGCTGGCCGCCGCGCTTCATCACCTGCTCGATGGCGGGGATCAGGCTCTCGCCGCCCTCCAGGCCGAAGCGCTTCGTGCCCGTGTACTTCATCTGCAGGAACTTCTCGAAGCCCTCGGCCGCCGAGAGTCGCTGCAGGATCGCCTTCTTGCCCTGGACCGTGAAGTCGGTCTGGTTGCGGATGCCCTCGATGCGCTCCTGGATCCAGGCCTTCTGGTCCGGGTCCTGGATGTGCATGAACTCCACGCCGATGGAGCCGCAGTAGGTGCGCTGCACCGTCTCCAGGATCTGGCGCATCGTGCCGGTCTCGATGCCCAGCACGTTGTTGATGAAGATCGGCCGGTCCATGTCGCCCGGGCCGAAGCCGTAGGTGGCCGGGTCCAGCTCGGGATGGTAGGCCGGCTTGGTCAGGCCCAGCGGGTCCAGCTTCGCCATCAGATGGCCGCGGACGCGGTAGGCGCGGATCAGCATCAGGGCGCGGATGCTGTCCAGCGTGGTCTGGCGCGCCTGCTCGGGGCTGATGCCGCCGGCGACGGCCGCCGGGGCGGCGCCGTTCGCCTTCTTGTCCTTGCCGTCCTTGGCGGGCGGCGGCGCGTCGGGATCGGGAGCGCCGATGATCGCGGCCGTGGAGGGCGCCCAGCTGGCGCCCTTCAGCTCGCCCAGGATCGCCCGCGTATCCTCGTCCATGTCGGCGAAGAAGCCCTGCCAGCTCGGATCGACCGAGCCGGGGTTCTCCAGGTAGCGGGCGTGGAGCTCGGCGATGAAGCGCGCATTGGCGCCGAACAGGATGGAGCCGGGTTGCATCGGGCCTCGGGTGCTCTGGGAGCGGTTCAGAGGATGGGAGACCGGACGGAAGGGCTCCGCCCGGAATAGAATCGGGTCCTTTTACGACAGGCGGTTGACGGCATCAATATGCAGTCGAACCATGCCCCCCGTCCGGAAAACGCAAGCTTGTGAGGCTGGAAAGCCAAGACGGGCACACAAGCGAAAGGGTCTTGCCGGGCCCAAGACATGGTACTGCGGCGGCGCGTTTCAAATCGTACCTCACAGGGCGTATGGTCAAGGACTTGACGGCACCCCGGCCGGACACAGCTTCGTGCCGCCCGCCGGGCCGATAATAACGATAGGGAAACGACCCATGAGCCAGACCGCCCTGCCCCGCACCGCCGCCGGCGGCCTCTCCCGCCACCTCGTCGCCTTCGCCGCGGGATTCCTGGCCGTGCTCGTCTTCCACCAGGGGGTGCTGGTGCTGCTGAACCTCATGGGGCTGCTGCAGGCCAATGTCTACAACATGACGCCCACGGCGCCGCTGGGCGTGCCGGCGGTCCTCTCCGCCAGCTTCTGGGGCGGGGTGTGGGGCATCCTGCTGATGCTGATCCTGGACCGCCGCCATCGGGACGCGAAATGGTGGCTGATCGCATTGGTCTTCGGCGCGCTGGGCCCGACCCTGGTCGCCTGGTTTGTCGTCGCCCCGATCAAGGGCCGCCCCATCGCCGGCGGCTGGAACCCCGCCACGATCTGGATCGGCCCGCTGATCAACGGCGCCTGGGGCGTCGGCACCGCGCTCCTCGTGCGGCTGTCGGAGCGGGTCCGGGGGGTGTGAGGCTGGCGCGAGCGGAACCGGGAGAGGCTGTGCCGTGGTGCGCCCTTCGACAAGCTCAGGGTGAGGGTCGGGAGTGCCAGGCACTCCTCCTTCCCGAGGCCACCGGGAGCAGCACAAAGGTCCTCATCCTGAGCCTGTCGAAGGACGCACAGCGGCAACGCTGCCCATGGCCGGGAGCCTCCCGCAGGTCGCATGGAGCCGGAGCCGTATTGTGACCGACGAACATGCCACGAAACAAAAACGGCGGCCCCTCGCGAGGCCGCCGTTTCCGTTTCCGACCTACGCGCGGAGGTTACCCGCGCATGGCCTTCAGCATGGTGCTGCCCAGGCTGGCCGGGCTGTCGGAGACGTGGATGCCGGCGCGCTTCAGCGCCTCCACCTTGAACTCCGCCGTGTCGTTGCCGCCGGAGATGACGGCGCCGGCATGGCCCATGCGGCGGCCCGGAGGCGCCGTGCGGCCGGCGATGAAGCCGACGACCGGCTTCTTCGACTTGGCCTGCTTCAGGAACTCGGCGCCATCGACCTCGGCGTCGCCGCCGATCTCGCCGATCATGATGATGCCCTCAGTCTCCGGGTCCTTCAGGAACAGCTCGAGGCTGTCCACGAAGTTGGTGCCGTTGACCGGGTCGCCGCCGATGCCGATGCAGGTGGTCTGGCCGAGCCCGGCCGCCGTGGTCTGCGCCACCGCCTCGTAGGTCAGCGTGCCCGAGCGGCTGACAATGCCGATCTTGCCGCGCTTGTGGATGTGGCCCGGCATGATGCCGATCTTGCACTCGTCCGGCGTGATGATGCCGGGGCAGTTCGGGCCGATCAGGCGGGTCTTGGAGCCGGCGAGGGCGCGCTTCACCTTCACCATGTCCAGAACCGGGATGCCCTCGGTGATGCAGACCACCAGCGGGATCTCGGCGTCGATCGCCTCGAGGATGGCGTCGGCGGCGAAGGGCGGCGGCACGTAGATGACCGACGCGTTGGCGCCCGTCTTCTCCACCGCCTCGGCCACCGTATCGAAGACCGGCAGGTCGAGGTGCTTGGAGCCGCCCTTACCGGGCGTCACGCCGCCGACCATCTTGGTGCCGTAGGCGATGGCCTGCTCGGAGTGGAAGGTCCCCTGCGCGCCGGTGAAGCCCTGGCAGATGACCTTGGTGTTCTTGTCGACGAGAACGGCCATTTACGCGGCCTCCTTCACGGACTTCACGATCTTCTCGGCCGCGTCGGCCAGATTGTCGGCGGAGAGGATGGGCAGGCCGCTGTCGGCCAGGATCTTCTTGCCGAGGTCGACGTTGGTGCCTTCCAGGCGGACCACCAGCGGGACGTGCAGGCTGACCTCGCGGGCCGCCGCCACCACGCCCTCGGCGATCACGTCGCAGCGCATGATGCCGCCGAAGATGTTGACGAGGATGCCCTCGACGTTCGGATCGGACAGGATGAGCTTGAAGGCCGTGGTCACGCGCTCGCGCGTGGCGCCGCCGCCGACGTCCAGGAAGTTCGCGGGCTCGCCGCCATAGAGCTTGATGATGTCCATCGTCGCCATGGCGAGGCCGGCGCCGTTCACCATGCAGCCGATGTTGCCGTCCAGCTTCACGTAGTTGAGGCCGTGCTTGGTGGCCTCGGTCTCCGACGCCTCCTCCTCGGACTCGTCGCGCAGGTCCTCGACGTCCTTGTGGCGGTACAGCGCGTTGTCGTCGAAGCCCATCTTGGCGTCGAGCGCGATGACCTCGCCGCCGCCGGTCACGACCAGCGGGTTGACCTCGAGCAATGCGGCGTCCAAGTCGGTGAAGGCCTTGTACATGGCCGTCAGCAGCTTCACGGCCGCGCCGACCTGCTTGCCTTCCAGACCCAGGGCGAAGGCGACCTTGCGGGCGTGGAAGCCCTCCAGGCCCGTCACCGGGTCGATGGCGACCTTCAGGATCTTCTCGGGCGTGTTGTGCGCCACCTCCTCGATCTCCATGCCGCCCTCGGTCGAGGCGACGATGGTGACGCGGCTGGTGTTGCGATCCAGCAGCATCGAGAGGTAGAGCTCGCGCTTGATGTCGCAGCCTTCCTCGACATAGAGGCGCTTGACCTCCTTGCCCTCGGGACCGGTCTGCTTGGTCACCAGCACGTGGTTCAGCATCTCCTTCGCGTTGGCCTCGACCTCGTCGATCGACTTGACCACGCGGACGCCGCCCTTGCCCTGCGGGTTATCGGCGAAGCGCCCGGCACCACGGCCGCCGGCGTGGATCTGGGACTTCACGACCCAGACCGGACCGCCCAGCTCCTCGGCGACCTTGCGGGCCTCGGCAGGGGTGTAGGCGACGCCGCCGCGGGGAACCGCGACGCCGTATTTCTTCAGCAGGCCCTTGGCCTGGTATTCATGGATGTTCATGCGGAGACGCCGGTTTCCTGGTTGGGGAACGACCCGGCCATAAAGGCCGCCACCGCGGGAGGGGTATCCCTCGCGCGGCGCGCACTGTAGCACCCTTCCCCCGGGGATCAACCCCGATCAGACGGGTAGCCCGCCCCGGAAAAAGACTGGCGGCGCCTCGAATGTAAGCACTACCGGATCATGTCCGGCCGGGCGCAAGGATCGTGCGCGGCGGCGCCGGCAAACGAAAAGGGCGCCCTCCCCGGCCGGGAAGGGCGCCCCTCATCGCATCAGGCGGAGGCGGCGGTCAGTGGCCGGCCGGCTTCGGCGCGGCGGCACCGCCGGCGGCCTTCTTCTCCTCCATCCTCTTCTTGTAGTAGGTCCAGCTGGTCTCGTTCGGGCGGGCATCGTCCGCCGGCGGCGGCGCCTTGTAGATCGGGTAGTTGGCCTCGATCTCCTTGCGCAGCGTCTCCGGCATGTCGCTCCAGTCGGACACGCGGCGGCCGGCCGTGTGGAAGTACAGCAGCCCCTCGCGGCCGCCCATCTCCATCCAGGGCAGCCACTGCGACATGCGCACCCAGCCGACATGCACGTCGTCCAGGCCCTTCACCTTCGGATCCAGCAGGCGCTTCTTGTTGGCCATGAAGTTGAACATCTCGGTGGCGTGGTAGGTGCCGCCGACCTGCGCCTGGTACTCGCCCGCCAGCGGGTTGGTGTAGAAGAGCGGCACCTCGGCGCCGATGAACACCGTGTCCTCGATCTCGTAGCCCGACCAGGTGACCGGCTTGCCGTCGCGCCCCGTCGGCATCCAGGTGCTGTTCACCGGGTCGTTGGCGACGTGCATCACCTCGACCTCCTTGCCGGTCCAGGGGTTGGACCATTTGCGCAGGACCTCGCCGGTGTTGGGGTCGAGATAGAGCAGGATCTCGCGGCTGACGAGCTTGAAGCCCTTGCCCTTCTGCGGGTCGTTCACGGTGGTGCAGGCGCGGATGTTCATGCCCTGGACCTGGAACAGCCGCTTGTCCGCCTCACCCTGGCGGCGCGAGAAGACGTCGCCCTGCCAGTAGTAGAGCGCCGGCTTGCCGTCCTCGAGATGGCAGTGGATCTTGCGGTTCGCCGTCAGCACGCCCTCGGGCGTGGCGAGATCGATGGCCTGGGCCTGGACCCCGGAAACCGGCAGCAGCAGCGCCCCGGCGACGAGCGCGGAGCGGAACAGACGGGACGCGGACAAGATCACCCTCCCCTTATCGATTGGTTCGTGCGGGGAGTGTGGCCCAAGCCGGCATCAAATGCCATATCAATATGGCATTTGATGCGGCGGGGTATTCAGCCTCAGGCCAGGACGAAATGCCAGGCGCTGAGCGCCGGCAGCGAGCGGGTGAAGGCGTTGGCCGATACGGTGGTCGCGGCGCTGGGCTTGCGGATCGCGGCGGAGCTGGCATCGAAGGTGAATCCGTCCAGCGTGCGGAAGGTCCGGCCGCCGCCGACGGTCGCGCTGACGCTGACCGCCGCCGTCGTCTTGTTCACCATGACGACATGCAGCCGGCCGGTGGCGGCGCTGGTCGCGGCCCAGACCGACAGCTTGGCCGGATCGGCCGCCGAGGCGCCGACCGAGGTGTCGCCGAAGCGACCGCCAGCGCCGTCATAGTTGCGGTAGAGCCTGTAGGCGCTGCCGACGAAGCCGTCGGGCAGGCCCCAATGGTAGCCGGCATGCACCCCGAAGCGGCCGAAGGCGCCCAGCACGTCCGCCACCGCCAGGCCGGAGGCGACGATGGAGCTGGCGCCGTAGTTGAACTCGGTGATGCCCAGCTTGGTGCCCGGATACCATTTGTCCACGATCCGCTGCAGCGAGGGCAGCAGCGGCAGGCGCAGGTCGAAGGTCTGGTTCGGGCCGTACCACTGGCCGATCCAGCTGTTCTCGACGAAGCGTCCGTCCCACAGCGAGCGCGGCGCCTGCAGCCGGTCGTTCTGGAGACCCGCCGTGTTGCTGAACGGGATCTGGCCGGCGTTGCACTCGGGGTACCAGTGAACGTCCAGCACATCCAGCAGGCGGACGCCGGTGCGGTCCTGCTCGGCCTTGAAGGCGGCCAGATAGGCGCCCAGGAAGTTGCCGTACTGGGCGTAGGCCGCGCGGTCCGGCGCCTCCTGCAGGTTCCACATCTCGGAGAAGCCGAAGGGCACCGGGCCGTAGATCAGCGCGCCCGGGTCGATCGACTTGATCATCCGGGCGGTGGCGATGCCCTTCTCGATCAGCTCGGCATAGGTGGCCTTGGCCGGGTGCAGGTAGGGGTGGCTGTCGAACCAGAGGCCCGGTTCGTTATCCAGCGCGTAGGCGCGGATGCCGTTGCCGCTCCCCGACGCCCCGTGGCGCTGCACCATCAGGCGCACGAACTCGTCAATGCGGACGGCGCTGGCGTCGGCGCTGGCCTGCAGCGCGATCGGGCGCCAGCGGGCGGACGGCGCGGTCTGCGCCTGGGAGACGGGGCCGGCATTGTCGGCGGCGACATATCCTGCCAGCGGCACCGTCACCAGCGTCTCCGCCCCCATGGCGCGGGAGTCGGTGTGGAACTTGGAGACGACCGAGCCGGGCGTCCGGTACTCGGCCTGCGGCACGCCCAGGTTCCAGGGCAGGTAGTCGTCGTTCTGGTGATAATAGTCCTTGCCGGCGTGGCTGTGGTTGGTCTGCCAGTTGTAGCCGGTGAGCCGGTTGCCGCCCAGGCGCCGCGCGGCGATCCCGGCCGCCTTGTCCGTGGCGACCGAGCTGCCGCCGAACTCGTTGGTGCCGTAGATCAGCGGGCTGATCGGGCGCGGGGCGTCCGCCGTGTTGATGGTGACGGCGACGGCGCCGGTGGTCGGCGAGGTCGTCGGCGGCTTCCTCGCCGCCAGCGCCACGCCCGGCGCCATCAGCGCCACCGTGGCGGCACCGGCTCCCATCAGGCCCCGGCGGCCCACCTTGCTGTCACGATCACTCATCCCCAGGCTCCCATCGTCTCGAGGTATCCGGCATAGGCGGACACCCGCTCTATTCGGCATGACTTGCTGTAGCCGCAGCCTCGTCCAGGATCAGTGACCGGTGTCACAGAAATCGATAGGAGCAATTTGGGACGAAATTGGGTTGTTGGTGGGGATTACTGTGATGACGGGGATGGGCCGGCGCTCCCTTGACCCGCGGAACAGGGAGCCCCACACTTGACCAAGCTTGACCAAGGAGGTTCCGTGGAGACCTTCAACCTCTACAAGGCGAAGACGAACCTGTCGCAACTGGTCGACCGCGCCGTCTGCGGCGAGGAGATCATCATCGCCAAGGCCGGACGGCCGATGGTGCGCCTTGTGCCGCTGGAAGGGCAGTCGCGGCCGAGAGAGCTGGGGCTGCTGAAGGGTCGCATCCGGATAGGGGACGATTTCGACGATCCCCTGCCGGAGGAGATGGCGGCTGCCTTCCGGGGCGAGCGTCCGTGAGGCTGCTGCTCGACACCCATGTCTATCTCTGGTCGATGGCCGGAGATCAGAGGCTGGGAGCCGTGGCGTCGGCAGCCATCCGATCACCACAGAACCAAGTGTTCGTTAGCGCAGTGACAGCTTGGGAAATCGCCATTAAGCGTACCCTCGGCAAGCTGGACTTCCCGGTAGATGAGTTCGAGGTCCAGACGGACGCCGCGGGCTTTCGACTGATCGACATCACCACCGCTCATGGCATCGCCGCCGGCTCGTTGCCGCGTCACCATGACGATCCCTTCGACCGCATGCTGATCGCCCAGGCACAGCTGGAGGGGCTGACCCTCGTGACGGCCGACATGCGCCTGCCCAGCTACGGTATCGCGACCCTTCGTCCCTGAGGACACCCAAAGAAAAACCCCGCCCGGTCTCCCGGGCGGGGCTCTCCAACTCGGGGCCGTAGGTGCCGACGTCAGCCGGCGACCTTGCGGGTGACCTCGACCAGCTGGCGGACCGCGTCGACCGACTTGTCGAACATGGCCTTCTCGTCGGCGTTCAGCTCGATCTCGACGATCTTCTCGACGCCGCCGGCGCCGATGATCACCGGCACGCCGATGTAGAGGCCGTCCACGCCGTACTGGCCGGTCAGCTTGGCGGCGCAGGGCAGGACGCGCTTCTTGTCGCGCAGGTAGCTTTCGGCCATGGCGATGGCGCTGGAGGCCGGGGCGTAGAAGGCCGAGCCGGTCTTCAGCAGGCCGACGATCTCGGCGCCACCGTCACGGGTGCGCTGCACGATCTTGTCCAGGCGCTCCTGCGTGGTCCAGCCCATCTTGACCAGGTCGGGCAGCGGGATGCCGGCGACGGTGGAGTAGCGCACCGACGGCACCATCGTGTCGCCGTGGCCGCCCAGCACGAAGGCGGTGATGTCCTCGACCGAGACCTTGAACTCCTCGGCCAGGAACCAGCGGAAGCGGGCGCTGTCCAGCACGCCGGCCATGCCGACGACCTTGGCCGGGTCGAAGCCGGTGACCTCCTGCATGAGGCCGACCATCGCGTCCAGCGGGTTGGTGATGACGATGACGAAGGCGTCCGGCGCGTTCGCCTTGATGCCCTCGCCCACGGCCTTGATGACCTTGGCATTGATGCCGACCAGGTCGTCGCGGCTCATGCCCGGCTTGCGCGGCACGCCGGCGGTGACGATGACGACGTCGGCGCCCGCGATGTCGGCATAGTTGGAGGTGCCGGAATAGTGGGCGTCGAAGCCCTCCACCGGCGAGGCCTCGGCGATGTCCAGGGCCTTGCCCTTGGCCACGCCCTCCGCGTCGGGAATGTCGAGCAGGATGATGTCACCCAGCTCCTTCAGGCCGGCCAGCAGGGCCAGGGTGCCGCCGATCTGGCCGGCGCCGACGAGAGCGATCTTCTTGCGTGCCATGGGTGCGTCCTCGGAATTTCTTCGGGTTGGAGCGGGCCGCCGGCCACGTGCCTGCGCCTGCCCTCGCGGTGGGGTCCTTAGCGCGATTCCCCGCGCCCCGCAAGGCACGAACCCGCATCCCCTCCTTACGAATCAGCGATCCCGAAGAACTCGAGCTGCCAGAGCAATTCCGTTTCCGTCAGCGGGTAATCGACGCCATGCCGCGCGTTCAGCAGCTTGCGCGGCGGGATGCCGGCGCCGCGGGCCTGCAGCTGCCGTGCCCCGCGCATCGACAGGCCGGCCCGCCAGGCCAGCGCCGTCACCGCGCGCGGGCTGCCGCTGTCCAGCATCTTGCGCACGATCTCCGGCGGGATGCGGGCCAGCAGCGCCAGCGCCGCCTGGACGAAGGCGCGGTCACCCCAGGAGAGCGCGTCCCACACCGCCTCCTCCGTCAGCCGGCCGGCGTCGTAGAGGCGCGCGGCGCGCATCTCCGGCTGTTCCTTGCGGACATAGTCGCGGGCCCAGTCCAGCCGGCGGGACACGGCGTCGCTGATCTCCTCGCTGGCCCTGGCGTCCAAGCCGCCGTCGCGGCGTAGCGCCCAGCGCACCGTCTCGTCGACGAAGGAGGACAGGCGCCTGGCGAAGTCCGGCGGCAGGCCGGGCGTGCCCAGCGGCGGCAGGCTGGCGCCCGGATTGTTCAGCAGCGACGCGGCGGCGGCCGCGTCGCCGCCGCGCAGCACGGCCTCGGCCACCGGGCGCGAGACGGCGCGGCGGGCGGCGATGGCCTCGGCCACCCAGCCCTCCCCCGCCCGGCTCGCCAGCAGGTCCAGCAGCGCCTCGTCCGACAGGCCGGCGCAGAGCCGCAGCACCGGTTCCGCCACCTCGCGCGCCACGTCGCGGGCGAGCGTGACGGCGATCCTCGGCGGGGCGCAGTCGATGTCGGCGATGGCGCTGGCGACGGCGGCGCGCACCCGCGCCAGCTGGTCGGCGGCCAGCATCTCCAGCGCATGGACGGCGAGGTCGCGCAGCGCCGCCTGCTCGGCCGGCAACAGCCCCGGCAGGGCGCGGCCGAGACGGGCGGCCAGGAACTCCTTGACCTGCGGGTCGGGATCGCGCGCCAGCCGGGCGACGGCGCGCAGGGGCGTGGCGTCGTTGGCCGCCACCGCCCGGCGCACCTCCGGCGCGTCGTCGTCGGCGAGGTAGTAGAGCAGTTCCGGCCGGACATCGACCTGCACCGCCAGCTCCGCCCGCACCGAGGGGTCGGGGTCGGCCGCGCGGTCCTTGGCCTTCTGGTAGGCCATCAGGGCGCGGGAATTGACCGCCGGGCCGCCGGGTCCGGAGGGAATGTCAGGGGGGCCGTCGGGGCCGGGCGCCTCGTCCTTCATGGCGGCCAGGGTACCACGGACGGCAAGTCCGGCGACACTGGCATGCCCCCTCCACTCACGTCAGGTGCTCGCTCTCCATATAGTCCTCCGCCTGCATCTCCATGAGCCGGCTGACCGTGCGCTGGAACTCGAACGCATGCGGGCCGTCGGCGTAGATCTGCTCCGGAGGGCAGGATGCGGCGGCGATGAGCTTGACCTTGTGCTCGTACAGCGCGTCCACGAGGATCATCAGGCGCTTGGCCTCGTTGCGGTCCTCGGCCTTCAGGCGGGGGATGCCGTCGACCAGCACCGTGTGGAAATGGGTGGCGATGGCGAGGTAGTCGGCGGCGCCCAGCGGCTTGACGCAGAGATCCTCGAACTGGAACCAGGCGACGCCGCGGGCGGCGCGCGGCACCTCCACCCGGCGGCCCTGGGTGGTCAGGTGGCAGCGCTGGCCCTCGGCCCCGTCGGTCATGTCGCGGAAGGCGCGGGTCAGCGCGATGCTCGACTCGCGGCCGAGCGGGTAATGGAACACCTTCTGCCCCTTCAGCCGCGCCAGCCGGTAGTCGGTGGCGCCCGCCAAATGCAGCACGTCCAGCCGCTCCTTCAGGAGCGCAATGAAGGGCAGGAAGCGGTCGCGCTGCAGCCCGTCCTTGTAGAGGTCGTCGGGCGGCCAGTTGCTGGTCGCCACCACCACCACGCCCAGCTCGAACAGCGCGGTGAAGAGCCGGCCCAGGATCATGGCATCGGCGATGTCGGTGACGTGGAACTCGTCGAAGCAGAGCAGCCACGCCTCCTCGGCGATGGCGCGGGCCAGCTCGGGCAGCGCCTGGTCGACGCCGATGGTGGAGGGCCCGTCCCCCTTCTCCCTGGCCTGCACCGACTGGCGCCATTCATGGATGCGGGCGTGGACCTCCAGCATGAACTGGTGGAAATGGACCCGCCGCTTGCGCTCCACCGGCGCCGTCTCGAAGAACAGATCCATCAGCATGGACTTGCCGCGGCCGACATCGCCGTAGATGTACAGCCCCTGCGGCGCCGGGTCCGGCCGCCGAGCCAACCCTAGCCGCGCCCGCCAGCCGACATGACCCAGCGCCGGCCGGTAGTCCAGCAGGGCGTGCCACAGGCTCTGCAGCTTCTCCGCCGCCAGCGCCTGCGCCGGGTCGGACTTCAGCGCGCCGGCGCTGCGCCGCGCGCGGTAGAGGGCCAGGGGCCCCTCTTTGGCGGGGCTGTCGGGGGCGGGGCCGGTCATGGAGAGGTCCGGTGAAGGGCGGGGGTCCTTCCTAGCGAAACGCGGCGGGGGCGGCAAGCGGACCGGGACAGCGGCGAAGGCCGCACGGGAATGTTGCAAGCCTGCGTGCGCCTCAGGCAGTGTGAACGTGTTAACACCTCTGTCGAGTCTTCCCCCCATGCTCCGCCTCGCCGCGCTGCTTCTGTGCGTCCTGCTGCCGGCCGGTGCCGCCCGGGCCGATTGCGCGCTGCGGATGGCCTGGACCCCGTGGGAGCCCTTCTTCATCAGCACGCCCGACGGCCCCGCCGGCATCGACCATGACCTGGCGGTGGAGGCGGCGCGCCGGGTCGGCTGCGCCGTCATCTGGCAGGAGATGCCCTGGGTCCGCGCCATCGCCATGATGAAGAGCGGGCTGGTGGACGCGCTGGTGGGCGTGCAGCCGACGCAGGAGCGCGGGGCGCTGGGCCGGCTGGTCGGACCCCTGCGCGGCGGGCGTAACGTGCTGTATGTCCGGCGGGGAGAGGCGGCGCGCTGGCCGCTCGCCAGCCTGTCCGACATCCCGGGCACCCGCTTCCGGCTGGGCATCCAGCGCGGCTCGCGCTACAGCCAGGAATACGAGACGCTGCTGGCGTCCGGCCGGCTGGCGCCGAACCTGATGGAAGCGAACGGCTCCGCCGGCGGGCTGACGATGCTGGCGCGCGGCCGGGTGGACGGTTTCCTGGAGGGCGAGACGGTGGGGACCCACCTCGCCCGCCGGCTGGGCCTCACCGACCAGCTGGAGATCCACCCCATGCCGGTCTCCGCGAGCGACGCCTTCATGCTGCTCTCCACCACCACCGTGCCGCCGGACCGCGCCGACCGGCTGCAGCAGGCGCTCGACGCGATGCGGGCGGACGGCACCGTGGAGCGCATCAAGGCGCAGGCGCGCTGACGCCGCCCTCCCGGCAAAGGAAAAGGCCGCGCCCCTGGGGGAGCGCGGCCCGTTCCGTCCCGATCGGCGGGGCGATCAGTCGGCGTAGACGCCGGCCTGGGTGATGACCGGCTGCCAGCGGGCGATCTCGGCCTTCACGAAGTCGCCCAGCACCTTCGGCGTGGCGCGCTCCTGGGCCACCGGCTCGGTGCCCAGTTCGGCGAAGCGGGTGATGACCGTCTGGTCCTTCAGCGCGGTCTGCAGCGCCTTGGACAGCTTGTCCACCACCGGCTGCGGCGTGCCCTTCGGCGCGTAGAGCCCGTGCCAGACCGCCACCTCGACGCCGGTCAGGCCGGCCTCCTTGGTGGTCGGCAGGTCGGGCAGCGACTTCACGCGGGTCGGCGTGGTCACGGCATAGGCCTTGATGGCCCCGCCCTTGATCTGGCTGGTGGTGTTGGTGGTCTGGTCGCACATCAGGTCGACCTGGCCGCCGACCAGGTCGTTCATGGCCGGGCCGGTGCCCTTGTAGGGCACGGTCGTCAGCTGCACGCCCAGCGCCTGCATCATCAGCATGCCGCAGAGATGCGAGGCGGCGCCGACGCCGGCATTGGCGAGCGTGACCTTGTCCGGGTTCTTCTTAACGTAGGCGACCAGCTCCTTGAGGTCCTTCGCCGGGAAGTCCTTCTTGGCGACGATGGTCATCGGCACGTCGGTGATGAGCCCGACCGGCGCGAAATCCTCGGCCGGCTTGTACTTCAGGTTCCGGTAGAGGGTGGCCGAGGTGGCCTGGCCGATATGGTGCAGCAGCACCGTATGGCCGTCGGCCTCCGCCCCCGCCACGCGGGCGGCACCGATGGTGCCGCCGGCGCCGCCGACATTCTCGACGATAACCTGCTGGCCCAGCGTCTGGCTCATGTTCTGGGCGATGAGGCGCGCCACCGTGTCGGTCGGCCCGCCGGCGGCGAAGGGCACGACCATGGTGATGGGCTTGGTCGGGAAGTTCTGTGCCGAGGCGCCGGACCAGGCCATGACCGTGGCGAGCGCGGCGAAGGCGAACGACTTGTAGCGCATGGTTCCTCCCAAGGATTGTCGTTGTGGCGTTGAACTAGGGCGGCGCGGCGCGGGCTCAATCCTCCTCCTGGAAGACCTCCTCGCGGCCGCGGCGGACGGACGGCAGCAGCACGATCAGCAGCAGCGCCAGCGCGATCAGCAGCAGCACGGCGCTGATCGGGCGGGTGACGAAGACGCTGGGGTCGCCGCGGGCGATCAGGAAGGCGCGGCGGAGATTCTCCTCCATCAGCGGGCCCAGCACGAAGGCCAGCAGCAGCGGCGCCGGCTCGAACCCCAGCTTGATCAGCCCGTAGCCGGCCAGCCCGAAGAAGGCGACCAGCAGCACGTCCACGAAGCTGTTGTTCACCGTGAAGACGCCGATGCAGCAGAACAGCAGGATGGCGGGGTAGAGCAGCCGGTAGGGCACGCGCAGCAGCCGGACCCAGATGCCGATCAGCGGCAGGTTGATGACGACCAGCAGGGCGTTGCCGATCCACATGCTGGCGATCATGCCCCAGAACAGGGTGGGGTTCTCCACCATGACGGTGGGACCGGGGATGATGCCCTGGATGGTCATGGCGCCGACCATCAGCGCCATGACGGCGTTGGGCGGGATGCCCAGGGTCAGCAGCGGGATGAAGCTGGTCTGGGCGCCGGCGTTGTTGGCGCTCTCGGGTCCCGCCACCCCCTCGATGGCGCCGCGGCCGAAGCGCTGCGGCTCCTTCGCGATCTTCTTTTCCAGCGTGTAGCTGGCATAGGGCGCCAGCACCGCGCCGTTGCCGGGCAGGATGCCCAGCACGCTGCCGATGGCGGTGCCGCGCAGCACCGGCGGGAAGCTCTGCTTGATGTCGGCCCAGGTCGGCAGCAGGCCGGTGATCTTCGCCCCCAGCACGCCGCGGTCCTGCGTGTGCTCCAGGTTGCGCAGGATCTCCGCCACGCCGAACAGGCCGATGGCCAGCGTGGTGAAGTTGATGCCGTCGGCCAGCTGCGGAATGCCGAAGGTCAGGCGCTGTTCGCCGGATTCGAGGTCGGAGCCGACCGTGCCCAGCAGCAGCCCGACCATGATCATGGCGACGGCCTTCAGCACCGAGCCGCTGGCCAGCACCGTGGCGCCGACCAGGCCCACCACCATGAGCGCGAAATACTCCGCCGGGCCGAAATTCTGCGCCACCTGGCTCAGCAGCGGGCCGGCCAGCGCCACCAGGAATGTCGCCACCGTGCCGGCGAAGAAGCTGCCCAGCGCCGCGATGCCCAGCGCTGCTCCCGCCCGGCCCTGCCGCGCCATCTGGTGGCCGTCCAGCGTGGTCACGACCGAGGAGGTCTCGCCCGGCATGTTGACCAGGATGGCCGTGGTGCTGCCGCCGTACTGGGCGCCGTAATAGATGCCCGCCAGCATGATCAGCGCGCCCAGCGGGTCGAGCGTGAAGGTGATGGGCAGCAGCATGGCGATGGTGGCGATCGGCCCCAGGCCCGGCAGCACGCCGATCAGCGTGCCGACCAGCGCGCCGATGAAGCAGAGCCCCACATTCTGGAAGGTCAGCGCGGCGCCGAAGCCCAGCGCGAGGTTCGAGAAGACGTCGCCCATCGCGTCACATCCTCGGCCAGATCGGCAGCGGCAGCCCCAGGGCCACCGGGAACAGCAGCACCGCGAACAGGATCAGGCTGGCGCCGAACAGCAGCGCGTCGCGCCAGCGCAGGTCGGGCGCCGCGGCGGACGAGACCAGCACCAGCAGCGCCGCCGAGATCACCAGCCCCAGGCTGCGGATGGTGAAGGCGAAGAGCACGATGGCGGCCAGCACCGGCAGCATGGAGCGCAGGTGCCAGCGCTGCAGCGCCGGGCCGTCCAGCCGCAGCGAGCGCACCACCAGCACCAGCCCGAAGGCGCCGACGATCAGCGAGAGCGCGGCCGGGAACCAGCCCGGGCCCATGCGCGCGGCGGTGCCGATCCGGAGTTCCCCGATCTGCGACCAGGCGATCAGCGCCAGCAGCAGCAGCGCCGCCCCGCCGACCAGATCCTGCGGGCTACGGACGCGCACGCGACGCCGCTCCCGCCACCGGCACGACCCTGTCCATGTTCCCCATCGACACGCCCGCTCCCTGCTGCGGCCGGACCGTCGCGCCCATCATTGCGCCGTCCGGCATTCATTAACCTCGTTTTACCGCCTTGCCTGCAAAGGCGCAATCACGCGTCCGGCTGAGTCCAAGCGGCTGATCTTGCCGAAAATGCCAAGGAATCCGGTCTAGCCGTCAGGATCGTGCGCGGGACCTATGCGCCGGGAAAGGCACTTGCGCGCTTCCCGAGCCGCGCGGCGCTGTGGCACATAGGGACCCCGATATTCCTCCAGGCCCGTGCCTGCCTTCCGGAGACTGCGTTCCATGGACAAGTTCACCGTCCTGACCGGCGTCGCGGCGCCCCTGCGGATCATGAACGTCGACACCGACATGATCATCCCGGCGCGCTACCTGAAGACGATCCAGCGCACGGGCCTCGGCGCCGGCCTCTTCTCCTCGATGCGCTTCAACGAGGACGGGTCGGAGAAGGCGGATTTCGTGCTGAACCGCCCGGCCTACCGCAAGGCCAGCATCCTGATCGCCGGCGACAATTTCGGCTGCGGGTCGAGCCGCGAGCACGCGCCCTGGGCGCTACTGGACTACGGCATCCGCTGCGTCATCGCGCCCAGCTTCGCCGACATCTTCTTCAACAACTGCTTCAAGAACGGCGTGCTGCCGATCGCGCTGCCCCAGGCGACCGTCGACCGACTGATGGCGGCGGCGGAGAACGGCGCCAACGCGACCTTCACGGTCGACCTGGAGCGGCAGGAGATCGCCATGCCGGACGGCGAGCGCGTGGCCTTCGACGTCGAGCCCTTCCGCCGCCACTGCCTGCTGAACGGGCTGGACGACATCGGGTTGACGCTGCAGCAGGGCGCCGCCATCGACAGCTACGAGGCGCGGATGCGGACCGAGCGGCCCTGGACGGTTCGCTGAGGCGGGCGATCTCGAGCGGGCTTCCCTTTCCCGCTCTCCGCGCTGTAAATAGTGTTAACGCATTAACATTGGGAAGAAGCGGTCCATGGCCTCCGAGAGAAACCTGTTGATCCTGCCGGGTGACGGCATCGGCCCCGAGGTGATGCGGCAGGTCCGCCGGGTGATCGACTGGTTCGGCCGGCGCCGCGGCATCGGCTTCGAGGTCACGGAAGGCCTGGTCGGCGGCGTCTCCTACGATGCGCACGGCACGCCGCTGACCGACGCCACGCTGGCCGCCGCCATGGAGGCCGACGCGGTGCTGTTCGGCGCCGTCGGCGGGCCGAAATGGGACGATGTCGGCTTCGCCAACCGCCCCGAGGCGGGGCTGCTGCGGCTGCGCAAGGAGATGGACCTCTTCGCCAACCTGCGGCCGGCGGTGGTGTTCGACGCGCTGGTCGACGCCTCCACGCTCAAGCCCGAGGTCGTCCGCGGGCTCGACCTGATGATCGTGCGCGAGCTGACCGGCGGCGTCTATTTCGGCGAGCCGCGCGGCATCGAGGATCTGGGCAACGGGGTGCGCCGCGGCGTGAACACCCAGGTCTACACGACGCCGGAGATCCACCGCGTCGCCCGCGTCGCCTTCGAGCTGGCGCGCAAGCGCTCCAACAAGGTCTGCTCGGCCGAGAAGGGCAACGTCATGGAGTCCGGCCTGCTGTGGCGGCAGGACGTGACGGCGCTGCACAAGGCCGAGTATGGCGACGTGGAGCTCAGCCACATGCTGGCCGACGCCTGCGCCATGCAGCTGGTGCGCAATCCCAAGCAGTTCGACGTCATCGTCACCGACAATCTGTTCGGCGACATATTGTCGGACCAGGCGGCGATGCTGACCGGCTCCATCGGCATGCTGCCCTCGGCCTCGCTGGGCGCGGCCGACGCCAACGGCAAGCGCAAGGCGCTGTACGAGCCGGTCCACGGCTCGGCGCCGGACATCGCCGGCAAGGACGTCGCCAACCCCATCGCCTGCCTGCTGAGCTTCGGCATGGCGCTGAAATACTCCTTCGACCTGGGCGACGAGGCCGACCTCATCACCCGGGCGGTGCAGAACGTGCTGAAGGGCGGCATGCGCACGGGCGACATCATGTCCCCGGGCATGGCGCGCTGCTCCACCTCGGTCATGGGCGACAGCATCCTGCGCGAGCTGGACAAGCTGGTCGCCTGATCCGGGCATGGCGCCGCCGACCATCCGCGTGCGCCCCGCCCGTCCGGGCGACGAGGAGGCGGTGGCAGCCATGATCGCGGCCCTGGCTTCGGAAGAGGGCGCGCCGCCGCCCTCCCTCACCCCGGCCCGCTTCCGCCGCGCGGCCTTCGCTGAACGCCCCCTGCTGCGGGCGCTGCTGGCCGACCTGGATGGCCGCCCCGCCGGGGTGGCGCTTCTCACCCATGGTTACGATACCGGAACGGCCAGCGCGGGGCTTGTCGTCGAGGACCTCTATGTCGAGCCGCTGGCCCGCCGGCGCGGCGTCGCCCGCGCCCTGCTGGCCGAGGCCGCGCGCGAGGCAAGGCGCGCCGGCGGCGAGTGGCTGTCCTGGCACGTCCGCAGCCGGAACGTTCCCGCCCAGCTCTTCTACCGCTCCCTCGGCGCCGACGCCGAGGCCGTCCACCTGATGGGCCTCTCGGGCGAGGCGTTCCAGCGGCTGGCGGGGTCCTGAACGCTGGGCTGGTTCTCACTGCTGGTTCCAATCGCGACCGTCATCCCGGCGCAGGCCAGGACCCAGGGGTTGCAGCCATCAAGGATCGATGAAGCCCGCTTGTAGATCGCATGGAGCGGAGCGCAATGCGACATGATCCGGCCGGGATGTCGCATTACGGCTCCGCCTCCATGCGACCTACGGGCGCTGCATCAAACGCATCCCGCTGCAACCCCTGGGCCCCGGCTTTCGCCGGGGTGACGGGTAGTGGGGTTCATGCGCCCGCAGCCATCATCCAACGGCTCCCGCCTCAGAACCCCGACCCGGGCTGCGCCAGGAACTCCCGCTCCTCCCGCGTGCTCTCGCGGCCGAGGATCGCGTTGCGGTGGGGGAAGCGGCCGAAGCGCTCGACCACCGCCAGATGGCGGCGGGCATAGTCCTGGTAGGTGGCGTGCGAGGTGCGCTCCTCGAACAGGCACACGGCCAGGCGCTGGTCCGCGATGTCCTCGGAATGCTCGAAGGGCAGGTAGAGGAAAGCGCGGCGGTCGTCGTCCGGCATCGCCAGGTCGAAGCCCTGCTCCAGGGCGCGCCGGGCGATGGCGAGCGCCTTCGCGTCGGTGGCGAAGGCCGCCGGCGTGCCCCGGTGGATGTTGCGCGGCACCTGGTCCAGCAGGATCAGCAGCGCCAGCGCGCCGTCGGCGCTCTCCGCCCAGCCGTCGAGTTCGTCCGCCGCCGCCCGGGCATGCAGGTCCCCCAGCCGCGCGGCCACGTCCCGGTCGAACGCCGCCCCGCCCCGGAACCATTTCTCCTTGCCCGCCTCTTCGAACCAGAAGCGCAGGATCGCGGCGATGTCGGCTTGGCTCATGGCGGGCTCCCGGCGTACGTGACGCGCCAGGGGAGCACACCCCGGGGCCAAAAGAAAAGGGCGCCCCCGGAGGGGCGCCCTTCGCTACTCACTCATCCGAGCCCCGAGGCTCAGTGCTGGTCGGCCCAGACGGCGCGCTTGGCGGCGTAGAGCACGGCGGCCAGCACGGTCAGGAACAGCAGCACCATCACGCCGATGCGCTTGCGCGCCTCCAGATTGGGCTCGGCGGCCCAGGTCAGGAACACGGACACGTCGCGGGCCTGCTGGACCGCGGTGGCGTTCGTGCCGTCGGCGTAGGTGACGCCACCGTCGTTCAGGATCGACGGCATGGCGATCAGGTGGCCGGGGAAGTACTCGTTGTAGTACGTGCCGTCCGGAACCTGGAAGCCCTGCGGCGGCTCCCGATAGCCGGTCAGCAGGTGGAAGATGTAGTCCTCGCCATGGGCGCGGGCCTTGGCCATCAGCGACAGGTCCGGCGGCGCCTTGCCGCCATTGGCCGCCGCGGCCGCCTTCTCGTTCGGGAAGGGGGCCTTGAAGCGGTCCGCCGGGATGGCCTTGCGGGTGAACATCTCACCCTCGTCGTTCGGGCCGTCGGTGACCTCGTACTGCGCCGCGATCGCCTTGACCTCCGCCTCCGAGAAGCCCAGGGCCTCCAGGTTGCGGTACGAGACCAGGTTCAGCGAGTGGCAGGTGGCGCAGACTTCCTTGTAGACCTGGAAGCCGCGCTGCGCCTCGGCACGGTTGAAGGTGCCGAAGAAGCCGGCGGCGCCGGTCTGCCAGAAGGGCCGGTTCACCGCGCCGTGCTGCCAGGACTCATGCGGCGGCACCACCTCGGTACCGGCGGCCAGGGCCGAGCCGGCCCCCGAGAGGGCGACCAGGCCGGCCAGGAACAGGGTGCGAAGACGACGCATCAGGCTTTCTCCATCGGCTTGGCGGTCACGCCGGAGGCGAGGGGACCGCCGCCCAGAACCGGCTTGGAAATGCTGGCCGGCAGCGGCCGCGGCTTCTCGATCCAGCCGATGAACGGCAGGGCCAGGAAGAACGCGAAGTACAGCACGGTGCCGAGCTGGCCGATCGCGATGTAGGGCTGCTCGGCCGGCTTGCCGCCGGCATACATCAGCATCGCGAAGGCCGCGACGAAGACCCAGATCCAGATGCGGTAGATCGGACGGAAGCGCGCGCTGCGCACCGGCGAGGTGTCCAGCCAGGGCAGGACGAACAGGATGGCGATGGCGCCGAACATCAGCAGCACGCCGCCCAGCTTCGCCTCGATGAGGACGATGTCGGTGAAGGGGATGCCGATGTTGAAGGTGACGGCGCGCAGGATCGCGTAGAACGGCAGGAAGTACCATTCCGGGACGATGTGCGCCGGGGTCACCAGCGGGTTCGCCGGGATGTAGTTGTCCGGGTGGCCCAGGAAGTTCGGGGCGAAGAAGACGAACGCCGCCCAGAAGATCAGGAACAGGGTGATGCCGAAGCTGTCCTTCACCGTGTAGTACGGGTGGAACGGCACGGTGTCCTGCGGGCCCTTGGGCTCGATGCCCAGCGGGTTGTTCGAGCCGGTGACGTGCAGCGCGGCGACGTGCAGGAAGACGACCGCGAAGATCACGAACGGCAGCAGGTAGTGCAGGGCGAAGAAGCGGTTCAGGGTCGGGTTGTCGACCGAGAAGCCGCCCCACAGCAGGGTGACGATGTCGCCGCCCACCACCGGGATGGCCGAGAACAGGTTGGTGATGACGGTGGCGCCCCAGAAGCTCATCTGGCCCCACGGCAGCACGTAGCCCATGAAGGCGGTCGCCATCATCAGCAGGAAGATCACCACGCCCAGGATCCACAGCAGCTCGCGCGGCTTCTTGTAGGAGCCGTAGTACAGGCCCCGGAAGATGTGGATGTACACGGCGATGAAGAACATCGACGCGCCGTTCATGTGGATGTAGCGGATCAGCCAGCCGAAATTCACGTCGCGCATGATGCGCTCGACGGAGGCGAAGGCCATCGAGGTGTGCGCGGTGTAGTGCATGGCGAGGAAGATCCCGGTCAGGATCATCACCACCAGCACGACCATGGCGATCGCGCCGAAATTCCAGAAGTAGTTGAAGTTCCGCGGAGTCGGGAAGGTCCCGTACTCCTTCTGGATCATCGTGAACACCGGCAGGCGCTGGTCGACCCAGTTCACCACCGGATTCTTGAAAGTGCTCGTCGGGCCGTGGGCCATCTCTTGCTCTCCCCTCGGCTCAGCCGATGCGAATCGAGGTGTCGGTCAGGAACGCGTATTCCGGGACCGCCAGGTTCGTCGGGGCGGGACCCTTGCGGATGCGGCCCGACGTGTCGTAGTGCGAGCCGTGGCAGGGGCAGAACCAGCCGCCGAACTCGCCGCGGTTGTCCGTCGACTTCTGGCCCAGCGGCACGCAGCCGAGATGCGTGCAGACGCCGACCAGCACCAGCCATTCCGGCTTGGTCGCGCGGGCCTCGTCGGCCTGCGGGTCGACCAGCTCGGCCATGTTGACGTTCTTGGCGGCCGTGATCTCTTCCTCGCTGCGGCGGCGGATGAAGACCGGCTTGCCGCGCCAGGTGACCGTGATGGCCTGGCCGACCTGGATCGGGGTCAGGTCGACCTCGATGCTGGCCAGCGCCAGCGTGTCGGCGGCCGGGTTCATGCTGCTGATGAACGGCCAGGCGGCGCAGGCGGCGCCCACCGCACCGGTGGCACCGGCGGCCAGGTACAGGAAATCGCGGCGATTGTGCTCATCGCCCGCGTGCGTGCCGCTCCCGTGCCCATGACCGGGCATATGGGTGGATTCCGCCATAACCCCTCTCTATCTCCTAATGGCCGGGGTCGCCCGAAGCTGCCCCGGCGCCCGCCCTCTTCTGGTTCTCAAGTCTCGTCCCGGTTGCCCGCACGCCCCGGCCGGGACCGCCTCGGAAGGTGCCCCCGGCCCGCATGCGCGCAAGCGGCGACGGTCGGGCATTCGAGCCCGGTCGCGGTAGAGGGATATACATGCGCGTGGTGCGGTTGGGAAGCGCGACAAGAGAACGCGGGGTAGGGGCCCCCATCCGATTTTGCCGGGGCCGTTGACCCCGTCGGCGCGGGCGCGCATCAAGGGGCCGGCCCCCTTCCACCAAGCCGTGACCCACCGCCATGCCCGTGCGGCTCGCCCTCTACCAGCCCGACATCCCGCAGAACGCCGGCACGCTGATGCGGCTCTGCGCCTGCCTGGGCGTGGCCCTGGACATCATCGAGCCCTGCGGCTTCGTGCTGGACGACCGCCGCGTGCGCCGCTCCGGCATGGACTATCTGGAGGGCCTCGACCTCACCCGCCACACCGGCTGGACGTCGTTCGACGCGGCGCGGCGGCAGGCGGGCGGCAGGCTGGTGCTGCTGACGGCACGCGGCGCCGTGCCGCACTTGGACTTCGCCTTCCGGCCCGGCGACACGCTGCTGCTGGGCCGCGAATCGGCCGGGGTGCCGGAGGAGGTCCATGAAGCGGCCGACGCCCGCGTGCTCATTCCCTTGCGCCCCGGCTTCCGCTCCCTCAACGTAGCGATCGCCGGTTCCATGGCCCTCGGCGAGGCGCTGCGGCAGCTGGACGGCTATCCCACCCCGCAGGACCGATCCACCCCATGAGCACTCCCCTCCCCGCGCCCGAGATGCTGGAGCAGCGCAAGGCCCGCGCCTCCGTCTGGTTCGCGGAGCTGCGCGACCGGATCTGCGCCGCCTTCGAGGCGATCGAGGACGAACTGGCGGGCACCGAGCACGGGCACCTGCCCCCCGGCCGGTTCGAGCGCAAGGCGTGGGAGCGGCCGGACCCGTCGGGCGTGCCGGGCGGCGGCGGCGTCATGTCGGTGATGCGCGGCCGCGTGTTCGAGAAGGTGGGCGTCAACATCTCCACCGTCCACGGCACCTTCTCCGAGGAGTTCCGGCAGCAGATCCCGGGGGCGGCCGGCGACGGGCGCTTCTGGGCGTCGGGCATCAGCCTGGTGGCGCACATGCGCTCGCCGCTGGTGCCGGCGGTGCACATGAACACGCGCCACCTCGTCACCTCGAAGGCCTGGTTCGGCGGCGGCGCCGACCTGACGCCCATGTTCATGGACGGCGCCGAGACGGCCGAGGACCGCGACGATTTCCATGCCGCGTTGAAGGCCGCCTGCGACGCGCACGGCGCCGACTATTACCAGCGCTTCAAGGAATGGTGCGACCGCTACTTCTTCCTGCCGCACCGGAACGAGCCGCGCGGCGTCGGCGGCATCTTCTACGACGCGCTGGACACCGGGGACTGGGAGGCGGACTTCGCCTTCACCCGGGCGGTGGGCCTGGCGTTCCTGGACGCCTATCCCCGCATCGTCCGCCGCCGCATGCAGGCCGCCTGGACCGCCGCCCAGCGTGAGCACCAGCTGCTCCGCCGCGGCCGCTACGTCGAGTTCAACCTGCTGCACGACCGCGGCACGCTGTTCGGCCTCAAGACCGGCGGCAACATCGAGGCGATCCTGATGAGCATGCCGCCCGAGGTGAAGTGGCCGTGAGGGTGCGCTAGGTCCCGCTTGAGAACCGCCTGTGTGGTTCTCACCGGCGGTTGCCACTCTCGACCGTCATCCCGGCGGAAGCCGGGACCCAGGGGTTGCAGCGGGATGCGGTGGATGCAGCGCCGGTGTGGTTCGTAGGTCGCATGGAGCCGCAGGCGCAATGCGACATCCCGCCGGAGAATGTCGCATTGCGCTTCGCTCCATGCGACCTACGGGCGCGCTTCATTGATCGGACAAGGCTGCAACCCCTGGGTCCCGGCCTGCGCCGGGATGACGGCTGGTGGGATCGCACCCGTTCAGCCATAGTCCGACAGACCCTTACGCCGCCCCCTGCCCCGTCTCCCGCCCCGGCGCGGCGGGCGGGGCCAGGCAGTCGGCGGCGATGGTCAGGCGGAAGCGCAGGCCGGCGGGGTGCCAGACGGACTCGGCCCGCCCGCCCAGCTGGGTCGCGGCGGCCGTCACCATCTCCGAGCCGAAGCCGCGCCGGGCCGGCGCGCCCGCCAGGGGCGGCCCGCCCTCCTCCCGCCAGTCCAGGACCAGCCCGCCATCGGGCGCGGGCGTCCAGGACAGCCGCACGCGGCCGCCCGGGTGCGAGAGCGCCCCGTATTTGGCGGCGTTGGTCGCCAGTTCGTGCAGGATCATGGCGGCGGGCTGCACCGAGTCGGGCGCCAGCGTCACCTCCGGCCCGGAGACCTCCGCGCCGCCATGGCCGTCGCCGACATAGGGGCTCAGCTCTTCCTCCACCAGGGTGCGCAGCCCGGCCCCGCTCCAGCCGCCCGTGGCCAGCAGGCCGTGGGCGCGGGCCAGCGCGGCGATGCGGCCCTCCACCGCCTCCAGGAACTCGCGCTGTCCCTCGGCCCGGGTCAGTCGCACCACCGTCTGCACCACCGCCAGCGCGTTCTTGGCCCGGTGGTCGACCTCGCGCATCAGCAGGGTCTGGCGCTCCTGGATGCGCCGGCGCTCGGTGATGTCCTGGACGACCCGCACGGCGTAGACGAAGCGGCCCGCCTCGTCGCGGACGGCGGTGGTGCGGATCTCCGCCCACCAGCGCCGCCCGTCCTTGGCCGTATAGTAGCGCTCGGCCCGGCCGTGGCCGAGCTCGCCCCGGATGATCGCCTCGAACGCGGCCCGGCTCCGCCGCCGGTCCTCCTCGTCGTCGATCATGTCGAGGAAGCTGCGGCCCGCGAAATCCTCCACCCGGTAGCCGGTCATGCGCGTGAAGGTGCCGTTCACCGCCAGATAGCGGCCCTCGCGGTCGACCTCGCAGATGCCGACGCCGGCATTGTCCCAGGTGGCGCGCAGCCGCCGGTCGGTTTCCGCCAGCAGGGTCTCGGCGCGCTTGCGGGCGCTGATGTCGCGGTACAGCACCGCCAGCCCCTCCTCCGTGGGATAGGCGCGCAGGTCGAGCCAGACATCGTGCCCGCCGCCGACGTAATGGTGCTCGAAGGCGACGGGCCGGCGCTCCGCCATCGCCGTCCGGTAGTGGCGCTCGACCTCGGTTCCGGCCGCCTCGGGCCAGAGCTCCCAATGGCTGCGGCCGAGAAGGTCGGAGGCGGGGCGGCCGTCGATCTCCAGGGCCCGGCGGTTCATCTCCAGGACCCGGAACTCCCGGTCCAGCACGATGAAGCCCTCGCCGACGCTGTCCAGGATCGCCCGGCGCCCCGCCTCGGTCGCCGCCAGCTGCCGCTCGGCGCTGCGCCGCGCCCGGGCGGCGTGGATCTCGTCCGTCACGTCCTTGACCCGGTGGAGGATCCAGGCGACGCCGCCCGCGCCGGGCACCGGCACGTTCACGGGGCGCCACCAGCGCTCCTCGAAGCCGCCGCCCGCCTCCGGCGACCGGGGGATGTCGTAGCGCTGGTCCGGCATCGCGTCGGTCCGGCCCGTCGCCAGCACCCGGTCGAGCGAGGCCCGCAGCGCCGTCGGGCCGTCCGACCCGGGATCATCGGGGTTCTCCGGAAAGGCGTCGAAGACGTGGCGGCCCAGCAGCTCCGCCCGCTGCCGCCCTACGGCCGACAGATAGGCCGCGTTCACCTCGACGATGACGAGATCGGTCGACAGCACCAGACAGGGCGTCGGCACATGCTGGAACAGGGCGGCGAAGTCGGGCGGGGTCGGGTCGGGCATTCGGCTGGGATGGTCGCGGTCGGTCCCCCCTCAAACAGGCGGGAGGGGACGATGGCCCGCCGGTCCCCGGGGAACACCCCGTCAGCGCGCCAGCCGCCGCTCCAGCTCGGCCAGACACTCGTCGCGCCCAGGGCGGAAGTCCCGGGCGGCCCACCAGCCCTCCAGCTCCGCCATGAGGCGGCCGACCTCGGGCCCTGGCGGGACGCCGCGGTCCAGCATGTCCTGGCCGCGGATCGGGAAGGGAATCAGGCGCCAGGCGGCGGCCTCGGCCAGCGGCTCCAGGATCTGGAAGGCGGGCACGCCATGGTCGGCGGCGGCCAGCAGCAGCAGGTCGCGGTAGGTCTCCGGCCCCACCTTCTGCAGGGCCGCCCGGCGCGCGGTCACGCTCAGCTCGGGATGCACGTCCACCGGCGGGGCGCAGAGCGTCAGCAGACGGTCGCGCTGGTTGTTGGACAGGCGCAGCCGCTCCGCCACGGCCATCGCCGCCGCCTCGCCCCTCGGCAGCAGCGCCGCCAGGTGCAGCAGCGAGTCGCCCTCGCCCACCATCCACTCCAGCCGGTCGATCGCCGCCAGCCGGTCGATGCGCACCGCCTGCGGCAGCAGCTGGGCCACGATGCCGCGGTCGATCATCAGCCGCCAGACCTCCACCGCCCGGTCGGTCTGCAGCAGCCGCGCCACCTCGGCGTTCACCCGCTCGCCCGAGAGGTTGGGCAGCAGGTGCGCGAACTCGGCGCAGGCATCCAGCGCCACCGGGTCCGGCGGACCCTTGCCAAGCCGGGCGTGGAAGCGGAAGTAGCGCAGGATGCGGAGCACATCCTCCTGGATGCGCTCGCGCGCCTCGCCGACGAAGCGGACCTTGCCCGCCTCCAGGTCGCGCAGGCCCTGGAACGGGTCGTAGAGGTCGCCGTCGGGGGACAGCGACATGGCGTTGAAGGTGAAGTCGCGGCGCCTTGCGTCCTCCACCCAGTCGTCGGTGAACTCGACCCTGGCGTGGCGGCCGTCGGTCTCGACATCGCGGCGCAGCGTGGTGATCTCGAAGCTGCGGCCGTCCAGGATGGCGGTGACGGTGCCGTGCTTCAGGCCGGTGGGGACGGTGCGGATGCCGTCGGCCTTCAGGCGCTTCAGCGCCTCCTCCGGCGGCAGCGGGGTGGCGATGTCCACGTCCTGCGCCTGGACGCCCAGCACCAGGTCGCGGACGCAGCCGCCGACATAGCGCGCCTCCCGGCCCGTGCGCATCAGCGACTGCAGGATGCGCCGCGCCGCGACGCTGGCGAGCAGTCCCGTCGGTTCCAGGTGGCGGGCGGGAGTCATGAGGGGCTGTCGGCTCCGGGATCGTCACCAGGGTTGGTAGCATCCCGAGGCGCGGGCATCAACGGAGTGTGGCGGGAGACGATCCGCCGGGCCTACTTCCCCTGCCTGGCCGGCACCAGCTGTCCGTCCGCCCCGATATGGGCGGGCGCGTAATCGGCATGGGGGTCGGCGCCGCCGGTCACCGCCAGCGCGCCCATGGTCAGGCCACACAGCACCACCCCGACGCTGACCAGCCAGGGCCAGGGCGCCGTCACCCACCAGGGCACATCGGCGCCCGCCGCCGCCTGCCGGCGCCGCTCGACATAGACATAGGCCATGTAGACCAGGGTCGGCAGCACCAGCGGCAGCAGGATGGTCAGGATCTTGCGGATCACGCGGCGGCCTCCCCCGATCCCAGCAGCACGTCGCAGAGATTGACCAGCATCCCCGCCGTGGCGCCCCAGATGTAGCGGTCCCGGTAGGGGAACACCCAGAAGTACCGCGTGGCACCCTTATACTCGGCGCTGCGGCGCTCCCGTCCCTCGGGCGAGAGGATGAAGGACAGCGGCACCTCGAACACCTCGGCCACCTCGTAGGGGTCGGGGTTCAGGGTGAAGGGCGGGCGGATGATGCCGACCACCGGCGTGATGCGGAAGCCGGTGCGGGTGACGTAGGTGTCCAGCCGGCCGATCAGGTCGACATGGCCCCGGGCCAGCCCGATCTCCTCCTCCGTCTCGCGGAGCGCGGTCGCCTCGGCGTCTGAATCCTCGGGCTCGACCCCGCCGCCGGGGAAGCTGATCTGGCCGGCATGGGCGGCGAGATGCGCCGTGCGCTGGGTCAGCAGCACGGTCAGGCCCTCCGGCCGGTCGACCAGCGGCACCAGCACGGCGGCGTCGCGCAGCTGCGGCGGCGGATTCATGCCGCTGTTGCCGTCATGGTCGCCGCGCACGCCGATGACGCGCGACGGCGTCCGGCAGCGGTGCAGGAAGAGCTGGCGGATGTCGGCCGCGCTTCTCATCCGCGCAGGCTGCCCAGCGGGAAGAAGGTCCCCTTGCTCCATATGCCGATCTGGTCGCTTTCGTCCTGGTGAGCGCTTGTGCCCGCATCGGGCGGGGCCACCCCGCGCTCCACGAGTTCGTAGAAGACGGGGCGGTTGATGCGGGCCTCGAGGTTGTCCCGCACAAGGATATAGGGACGCGGCTCGCCGGTGCCAGGATCGGTTTCGACGCGGATGGGCCGGTCGGGCCCGGCCTCCACCTCCTGGTCCAGGTTGGTGCGGAAGCGCAGTACCTGGTCGCGGCCGCTCCCCTCCACTGTCAGGGCGACGGCGACGAAGGGCGCGTCCTCCACCTCGATCGTGCCGCGCTCCACCGGCGTCACCAGCCAGTACCGCCCTTTTTCGTCCTTGCGCAGGACGGTGGAAAACAGCTTCACCAATGCCAGGCGCTCGATCCGGCCGCCCTCGTGCCACCAGACGCCCTCGCGGTCGATGCGGATGTCGAAGCCCTTCTCCGGGTCGGCGGGGCCCAGCGATGCATAGGACGAAGGGGATGTGTCGGGCTTGGCACTCATCGGTCGTATCCTCCAGGCGGCGATACCCAACGTTTTTCGCCGCGCGCATCTGAGCGGGTGCGTATTTCGGCCACAAAGGTAACATAGGGCCTCGGAATTGGCCCTTGGAGTCCCCGCCCCGGCGCACAAGATGGCTGGACGGGGCATCACCGGACCAGTGGAGACCAGAGTTGAGCACCAGCGACATGTCCCGCAGCTACCCCACTCCTGGCCCCACGCCCGTCCCGGTCCAGGATCCCGCCGACGTGGACGCGCTGATCCGCGAGGTCGACGCGCTGGGCCACCGCCTGGCCGAGGCCCGCGCCATGATCGGCCGCGTCATCTACGGCCAGCGCGAGGTCATCGACCTGTCGCTGATCACGCTGATCGCCGGCGGCCACCTGCTGCTGATCGGCGTGCCCGGCCTCGCCAAGACGCGGCTGGTGGAGACGCTGGGGACGGTGCTGGGGCTGGACGACAAGCGCATCCAGTGCACGCCCGACCTGATGCCGGCCGACATATTGGGCTCCGAGGTGCTGGAGGAGGGCGAGGACGGCCGCCGCGCCTTCCGCTTCATCCCCGGCCCGGTCTTCGCCCAGCTGCTGATGGCGGACGAGATCAACCGCGCCAGCCCGCGCACCCAGTCCGCCCTGCTGCAGGCGATGCAGGAGGGGCGCGTCTCGGTCGCCGGCCACTACCACCCGCTGCCCAAGCCCTTCCATGTGCTGGCGACGCAGAACCCGCTGGAGCAGGAGGGCACCTACCCGCTGCCCGAGGCGCAGCTGGACCGCTTCCTGATGCAGGTGGACGTCGAGTACCCGGACCGCGAGGCCGAGCGCATGATGCTGCTCGCCACCACCGGCGCCGACAGCGCCCGCGCCACCGGGGCGCTGACGCCCGAGGAGCTGATGGCCGCCCAGCGCCTGGCCCGCCGCCTGCCGGTGGGCGAAAGCGTGGTGGAGGGCATCCTCGACCTGGTGCGCAACGGCCGGCCGGAGGAGAGCGCGTTGCCCGAGGTGCGCCGCCACGTCGCCTGGGGCCCGGGCCCGCGCGCCAGCCAGTCGCTCATGCTGGCCGCCCGCGCCCGCGCGCTGCTGGACGGCCGCCTGGCGCCGTCGCTGGACGACGTGCTGGCGCTGGCCAAACCCGTCCTGAAGCACCGCATGGCGCTGAACTTCGCCGCCCGCGCCGACGGCATCACCCTGGACGAGATCATCGACCGGCTCTGCGCCCCGCTGACCTGACCCTCAGACCTTACCGAAGAAGGCACACCGCCCTTGGCCTCCACCCTCGCCGCCGACGCGTTGCGCGCCCAGCACCGGGCCGAGACGCTGGCGCTGCGCCTGCCGCCGCTGCTGGTGGCGGCGGAGCGGGTGGCCGCGACCGTGGCCCAGGGCGTCCACGGCCGCCGCCGCGTCGGCACCGGCGAGACCTTCTGGCAGTTCCGCCGCTACGAGCAGGGCGACGCCACCACCGCCATCGACTGGCGCCAGTCGGCCAAGAGCGAGCGGGTCTTCGTCCGCGAGAACGAGTGGGAGGCGGCGCAGAGCGTCTGGGTCTGGCGCGACGGTTCGGCCTCCATGGGCTGGCGCTCGGCCGAGTCGCTGCCGACCAAGCGCGAGCGGGCGGAGCTGCTGACCATCGCCCTGGCCGCCCTGCTGGTACGCGGCGGCGAGCGGGTGACGCTGCTGGGCACGGGCATCCCGCCCTCCTCCGGCCGGCTGATGGTGTCGCGCCTGGCGCTGCACCTGACCGAACGGCAGGGCGCCCCCGAGGGCGGCGGCCTGCCTCCGCCCGAGCCGCTGCCGCGCCACGCCCAGGTGGTGGTGATCGGCGACCTGCTATCGCCGCTGCCGGAGATCCAGGAGTCGCTCTCCCGCCTCAGCGGGCGCGGCCTGCGCGGCCATCTGCTGCAGGTGCTGGACCCGGCGGAGGAGACGCTGCCCTTCGACGGGCGCGTGGAGTTCCGCGGGCTGGAGGGGGAGGAGCGGCTGCTGATCCCGCGCGTCGAGGGCATCCGCGAGGCCTATCTGGAGCGCCTCGCCGCCCATCGCGACGGGCTGGCCGCCCTGGCCCGCGCCGCCGGCTGGAGCTTCGCCACCCACCGCACGGACAAGCCGCCGCAGACCGCCCTGCTGTCGCTCTACGCCGCCATGTCGGGGGCGACGTAATGGAGAAGCGGCCGGTCATGGGTGAGGCTGCGACGTGCTGCGTGCTCCGACAGGCTCGGCATGAGGGCCGGGGTACGCGAGGCACCCCCGTGACCAACGGCGAAAGCTTGCCCGGGAGCAGCACCAACATCCTCAGCCTGAGCCTGTCGAAGGCCGCACACCGGCAACGCCGCTCCCTGCGTGGGAGGGAGGCCGCCCCATGCTGAATCTCGGCGCCCTCGCCTTCGCCTCGCCCTGGATCCTGGCGGCGCTCGCCGTGCTGCCGGTGCTGTGGTGGCTGCTGCGGGTCACCCCGCCCTCGCCGCGCCGGCTGGACTTCCCGGCCATCCGCCTGCTGCGCGACCTGGTTGCGCGCGAGGAGACGCCGTCGCGCACGCCGCCCTGGCTGCTGGCGTTGCGCATCCTGATCGCCGCGCTGGTGATCCTGGGGCTGGCGCGGCCGCTGCTGAACCCCGACGCGGTGCTGCCCGGCTCCGGCCCGGTGCTGCTGGTGGTGGACAATGGCTGGGCGTCGGGCCGCGACTGGCCGGGCCGCCTGTCGCACCTGGAGCGCATGGTGGACCAGGCCGACCGGCAGGGCCGCGAGGTGGCGCTGCTGGCGACGGCGCCCTCGCCCGGCGGCGACCCGCCGCGGCTGGTCGGCCCCATGGCCGCCGGCGAGGCGAGGCGCGAGGTGCAGGCGCTGGCGCCGCGCCCCTGGAGCACCGACCGGCGGGCGGCACTCGCGGCGCTGGACGCTTTCCGGCCGCAGGGCGCGACCTACGGCGTCTGGCTGGCCGACGGTCTGGGGGACGACGGCGCCCGCGCGCTGGCCGAGCGGCTGCAGCGGCTGGGCGCCACGACCCTGGTGGAGGACGGCCCCGGCCGCACGCCGATGATGCTGCGCCCGCCCAGCGCCGACGCCGGTACGCTGGTGATCCCGGTGGAGCGGGCCGATTCCGCCCTGCCGCAGCCGGTGGCGGTGCGCGCCAACGGGCCGGGCGGACGGCTGCTGGGCCGGGCCGAGGGTCGGTTCGAGGCCGGCCAGAGCCGCGTCGAGCTGCGCCTCTCCCTGCCGTCGGAGCTGCGCAACGAGATGGAGCTGCTGCAGCTCGACGGGCAGGCCACGGCCGGCGCCTTCCATCTGGTCGACGAGCGCTGGCGCCGCCGGCCGGTGGGGCTGGTCTCGGGCCGTCCCGGCGGGCAGGAGCAGCCGCTGCTGTCCGACCTCTACTATATCGACCGGGCGCTGAACCCCTTCGCCGAGATGCGCCGCGGCGGCATCGACGAGCTGTTGCAGCGCCAACTGGCCGTGCTGGTGCTGGCCGATGTCGGCAACCTCTCGCCCGAGGAGTCCGACCGGCTGACCGGCTGGGTGCGCCAGGGCGGCGTGCTGCTGCGCTTCGCGGGCCCCCGCCTGGCGCAGAACGCCGACACGCTGATCCCCGTCCGGCTGCGCGCCGGCGACCGGGCGCTGGGCGGGGCGCTGAGCTGGTCCGAGCCGGCCCGCATCGCCCCCTTCCCGGAGAACAGCCCGTTCCATGGCTTGGCCGTGCCGCCCGACGTCTCGGTCTCGCGGCAGGTGCTGGCCGAACCGGCCGTCGACCTGGCCGACCGCACCTGGATGCGGCTGGAGGACGGCACGCCGCTGGTGACGGCCGAGCGCATGGGCCAGGGCTTCGTCGTGCTGGTCCACACCACCGCCGGGCCGGACTGGTCGAACCTGCCGCTCTCCGGCCTCTATGTCGACATGCTGCGCCGGCTGGTGGCGCTGTCGCAGGGCGTGGCTGAGGGCGGCCAGGCCGGTTCGCTGCCGGCGCTGCTGACGCTGGACGGGCTGGGACGGCTGGGCCAGCCGCCGGTGACCGCATTGCCGCTGCCCGCCGAGGCGCTGAACGCCCCGGGCGGCGCGCCGGTGGGCCCGCGCCACCCGCCCGGCTATTACGGCACCGACGAGGCTCGCCGCGCCGTGAACCTGGCCTCCGCCGTGCCGGCCCTAGCGCCGCTGGCGGGCCTCCCCGCGACGCTCGCCGCCGAGCGCTATGGCGGCCGCAGCGAGGTCGATCTGAAGCCCTGGCTGCTGGGGCTGGCGCTGCCGCTGGTGATCCTGGACCTGTTCATCGCCCTGGCCCTGCGCGGCCTGCTGCCCGCCCTGCCCCGCCTGCGCCGGCCGGGGGCGGCGGCGCTGCTGCTGGGAGCATTGCTGCTGGGCGCGCCGGACCTGCGCGCCCAGACCGTGGACGATGAGACGGCGATCCGCGCCGCGTCGGAGACCTGGCTGGCCTTCGTGCGCACCGGCGACCCGTCGGTCGACGCCACCAGCGAGGCCGGCCTGCGCGGCCTGTCGGAGCAGCTGAACCAGCGGACGGCGGTGGAGACGGCCGGCGCCATGGGCGTGGACCTGGAGACCGACGAGCTGGCCTTCTACCCGCTGCTCTACTGGCCGGTGACGGGCGCCCAGGCCGGCCTCACCGAGCAGGCGCGCGCCAAGCTGAACCTTTACCTGCGCAGCGGCGGCACCATCCTGCTGGACACGCGCGACCAGGACATCGGCGGCGGCCAGGGCCGGGTGGAGGAGCTGCTGCGCGGCCTGGACATCCCGCCGCTGGCGCCGGTGCCGGCCGAGCATGTGCTGACCAAGGCCTTCTACCTGCTGGCCGACTTCCCCGGCCGGCACGCCGGCGGCCAGGTCTGGGTCGAGGCCGGCGAGGGCAAGGTGAATGACGGCGTCTCCTCCGTCATCATCGGCGGCAACGACTGGGCCGGCGCCTGGGCGGTGGACGCCTCGGGCCGGCCGCTGAACGCCGTGGTGCCGGGCGGCGAGCGCCAGCGCGAGATGTCCTACCGCTTCGGCATCAACCTCGTGATGTACGCGCTGACCGGCAACTACAAGGCCGACCAGGTCCACGTCCCCGCCATCCTGGAGAGGCTCGGGCAATGAACGGCCTCTCCGTCGTCCTGTCGCCGCTGGTGCCGGTCTGGCTGCTGCTGGCCCTATCGGCCGTGGCCGCCGTCGGCCTGCTGCTCGCCTTCCGCCGGAGGGCGCGCGGGGCGGGGTGGCGGCTGCTGGCCATTGCCGTGCTGGTGCTGGCGCTGCTGAACCCGTCGCTGGTGAGCGAGGAGCGCGCGCCGATCAAGGACGTGGCGGTGGTGGTGGTCGACCAGTCGCCCAGCCAGAATGTCGGCGGGCGCCGGGAGCGCGCAGAGCGGGCGCTCGCCGACCTGCAGCGCCGCCTCGCCGCCTTCGACGACCTCGAGGTGCGCGTGGTGCGCTCCGCCGGCGGCACGGCCGCGGAGAGCGCCGCCATGACCGAGACGCGCCTGCTGGAGGAGCTGTCGCGGGCCGTCACCGACCTGCCGCGCCGCCGCCTCGCCGGCGCCGTGCTGATCACCGACGGTCAGGTGCACGACGTCGCGGAGAACGCCCGGCTGGTCGAGGATATCGGCCCGATCCACACGCTGCTAACCGGCGAGCGCGAGGAGGGCGACCGGCGCCTCGTCATCGTGCGCGCCCCCTCCTTCGGCATCGTCGGCAAGCCGGTGGACATCCGGGTGCGGGTGGAGGACCTGCCCGCCGGCTCGGCCGACGCCGTGCTGCAGGTGCGCCAGGACGGCGCCCAGCCGCGCAGCTATGCCATCCGCGCCGGCGAGGAGCTGGACCTCTCCTTCACGCTGGAGCATGCCGGCCAGAACGTCTTCGAGATGGAGGTCAGCGCCGCCGGCCAGGAGCTGAGCCTGTCCAACAACCGGGCCGCCGTGGTGGTGAACGGGGTTCGCGACCGGCTGCGGGTGCTGCTGGTCTCGGGCGAGCCGCATGCCGGCGAGCGCACCTGGCGCAATCTGCTGAAGGCCGACCCGGGCGTCGATCTGGTCCATTTCACCATCCTGCGCCCGCCGGAGAAGCAGGATGGCACGCCGATCCGCGAGCTGTCGCTGATCGCCTTTCCGATCCGCGAGCTGTTCGAGCTGAAGCTGAACGAGTTCGACCTCATCATCTTCGACCGCTACAAGCAGCGCGGCGTGCTGCCGCTGTCATACCTGTCGAACATCGCCGACTATGTCGAGAAGGGCGGCGCCTTCCTGGAGGCGAGCGGCCCGACCTTCGCCACGGCCATGTCGCTCTACCGCACGCCGCTGGGCGTGGTGCTGCCGGGCGAGCCGACGGGCGACGTGCTGAAGCAGCCCTTCAAGCCGGCCGTCACCGACGCCGGCAAGCGCCACCCCGTCACGGCGGGGCTGGCTGGGGGTGCGGCCGACGGCGTCGGCGCCTGGGGCCGCTGGTTCCGCCAGATCGAGGTGCAGGCCGGGCGCGGCACCACCGTCATGTCCGGCCTGGACGGGCGCCCGCTGCTGATCCTGGACCGGGTCGGCGAGGGCCGGGTGGCGCAGCTGGCCTCCGACCAGATCTGGTTGTGGTCGCGGGGCTTCGAGGGCGGCGGGCCGCAGGCCGAGCTGCTGCGGCGGCTGGCGCACTGGCTGATGAAGGAGCCGGAGCTGGAGGAGAACGACCTGCGGCTGCGGGTCGACGGCAACCGGCTGACGGTGGAGCGCCGCTCGCTGGAGCCCGATCCCACGCCGGTGGAGTTGACCTCCCCCTCCGATGCCAGGCAGAGCCTGCCGCTCGCCGACCGCGAGGACGGCGTCGCCACCGCCACGGTCGCCGCCGGCGAGCCCGGCATCTGGCGCGCCACCGACGGCAAGCGCACGGCGCTGGCGGTGGTCGGCGCCGTCAACCCGCCGGAGCTGGCGGACATGCGCACCACGCCGGAGAAGCTGGAGCCCGTCACCAAGGCGAGCGGCGGCGGCGTCTACTGGCTGGCGGACTATGGCGGCGGTGGCGGCGACGCGCCCGATGTGCGCCGCGTCCGCCCCGACCGCGACGCCGCCGGCCGCGCCTGGCTGGGCCTGCGCGCCAACGGCGACTACACCGTCACCGGCGTCACCCAGGTCCCGCTGCTGCCGGCCTTCCTTGTGCTGCTGCTGGCCGTGGGCCTGCTGCTGGCGGCGTGGCGGCGGGAAGGGCGGTAGAAAATAGCGTTCCTAGTTCGTAGCAACTGTGTTGGACGGGTTCAGGCGGGTTTGTTCTGGAAGGGTGTCTGGTCTCGGACGATGGCGTTGAGGATGGTGGCGATCTTGCGCATGCAGGCGGCGAGCGCCACCTTGGCCGGCTTGCCGCGCTGGCGCAGCCGGTCGTAGAAGGCCTTCA